>Ga0268262_10001895_pt1 | contig 24861 bp, 13 predicted proteins | sample TergutNc150P3_FD_190354 | JGI IMG/M metagenome (GOLD analysis project Ga0268262, IMG submission 190354) | Nasutitermes corniger P3 segment gut microbial community from laboratory colony in Florida, USA - Nc150 P3 (SPAdes) (version 2) | ecosystem: Host-associated > Arthropoda: Insects >...
GCGTAACATCTTCAAAATCCGCGCTACTTCCAAATTCTTTCGCATATTGGGCATAAAATGGCCCTTGCATATACAGCCCGTCCAGCCACATTTGCCAGGGATAGATTTGCTTGTGCCAGAAGCCTCCAGATTTTGTGCGTGGATGACTACGTAACTGTTCCCGCAGTTTCTCAATGGCTTTGCGATATCTTTCTTCCCCATATTGCCTGTACAGTAAAAACAATGTCTTGCCGGGGTTTATCTGATCCAGATTGTACTCGCCTTCACGATAAGAATTGATTTCCCCGTCGGGGTTTATCATGGAATCGTACATTTCTTTCACATAACGGCAGTAATTATCCTCTTTTGTCTTCTGTCCCAAAAGAAAAATACTTTGCAGCACAAGACCGTGTTCATAATGCCACTGAACCTGCCGCGGCCCATAACGGTTCATTACTGATTCAGCCATACGCCGCGAGACGGGCATGGCCGTATTAATTTCAGCTAACGCCATGTTTTATCTGAGGTATCCGCCGGCTTCAGCCGCCGCGATACCGTTTTTTTCCCATGCCGCGCCGCCCAACTTGTCAAACTCGGCTACCCACGCGTCCCAGTTTTCACGGCTCAACTGCCTCTTTCCCGTCAGGAATTCAACTACCCCCTGTTCATAAAAACGCTTAAGGTCGGCATTGGGCGCGGGCAGCGCGTCTCCTCCCACATTCGCCGTCCAAGGGCGGCTCTGCATATCCCTCAGGGTGGCAAGGGCACTCATTTTCTTTCCCGACGTGGGAGCCGTGTAGGTTGGATAACGGGCGATAAGCTCGGTCTCGCTATTGTAAAAGACCATGTTGCGTAACTGGGTATAGGATTGCATTTCGGGTAACGTAAAACCTTTCGACGGATCGGGAATGCCGTTAACGGTTGGGACGCCGTTCTTGTCCAATACGAAATTTACCCCTTCTTCACCCCATCCAAGCAGGTAGTAGCCTTTATCACTGGACATCCACTCAAGCAATCTGGCAATGGCAGGACCTTTTCCCGCCTTCATCGCTTTGGCTGAAATGGCGTAGATTCGGTACGCTTGCGTATACACCCCTACCGATTGTTTGCCATCCGGCCCCATCGGCGGATCTATCACTATCCATTCGCCGTTTGGGAAATTTTTGTCAAAGGGGGCATAGTTATTTTCCGCGGCAAAAGCGGCGTTCTGTTCCCGCATGATCCCAAAACGCCCCTGTTTCCACGCCGCCCTAAAATCATCCTTGCCGTAACTGGTCCAGTTAGGATCAAGCACTTTTTCATTTATCATTCTTTTAATATAGTTAAGGGCTTCAAAATAGGCAGGTTTACGCACGTTGAGTCCCGGATCATTTTTATCCAGACTCCATGTTCCGGCAACTCCAAACGCGCCAAAGAAAGGATCAAAACGCCGCCCTATACCTTCCTCAAAGTTGTTAATTTCAATAAAAGCCCCGTAACCATAAGTATCGGCGCGTCCTGAACCATTAGGATCTCGAAACGTAAAAGCCTTCATCACTTCAAGGTACTCATCAAGGGTAACCGGAACCTTTAACCCCAGTTTGTCCAACCAATCTTTGCGGATTAGTATGCCTTCGTTTTTAACAATAGTGCCGGGAGACGCCAGCCCGTAAGATTTTCCGTTCACCGTGGTAAAATTCCGGCTGTCTTGATCATAATGCAAAGAGGTACGAATAGGCATAAGAGCGTATAAATCGTCCACAGGCGCGACTGAACCGACGCGCACAATATTCATAAAAGGTTCCCGCCGCACCATAAACAGATCAGGCAACGTATTACCTGCCGCCGCCGCATTTATCTTAACATCCTGATCAGATTCGTTGGAAGGCAATGCGCTTAATAAAAGGTTAATATTAAGTTCATCCCGAATAAGTCCCAAAACCTTCCAATCCGCAGGAGGCGGCCCCGCCTCAGTAACAGCCGCCCCATACCACAGATCAATGGTTACAGCGCCTCCCGACACCCCATCCTTCTTACTGCAAGCAAAAAGAGTGATAAACAACATTATAAACACTACACTCAATAAAAATACGAATCTTTTTTTCATAACATTCCCCCTATTCCCTCTTTATTATTTGTTATTTGTTCCTCACCCTTTAACGCTTCCCAGCAAAGTTCCTCTTGTAAAGTATTTTTGAATAAACGGATATGCGATGATCATAGGGACCGCCGCCAAAAAAACGCTGGCGGCTTTTATCGCCTGAACGGGAGCCTCACCAAACGCGCTGACTTCCACAAATTCATTCATACCGCTTGCCATCAATATATTCCGCAGAAGTATGGGCAGGGGCTGGAGGGCGTTATTGTTAATGTAGAGCATGGCGTTAAAAAAATCGTTCCAGAAATGCACCCCATAGTACAAGCCAATCGTCATAATAATTGGTTTTGAAAGCGGCAGAATGATCCGTAACAGTACCGTTATTTCCGGAGCGCCGTCTATTCGTGCGGATTCTTTTAACTCTTCGGGAATCCCTTCAAAAAAACCGCGCATAATAAGGCAGTTGTATGTACTGATTGCGGCGGGCAAAAATATTGCGGCAAGATGATTGGAAAGCCCCAGCCGGTTTACCACCAGATAGGTGGGGATCAATCCAACGTTAAACAAATAGGGAATTAAAATTACCACCGTTAACATTTTTCTGCCCGGCAGGGTTTTTACGGAAAGGACATAAGCAAGGGGAATAGTTAGAAACAATGCCGTAGCGACGCCCATCACAAAAATTTTCAAGCTGTTTCCAAACGCGTTCACAAAACCGTTATTGCCAAGGAGCGCACGGTATGCGGCAAATGACCATTTATGTGGCGACAGGAACATTCCCTCCAGATTACTCCCAATAAACGTATTAGGACGGAATGACAGGGTAATGGTACTCCACATTGGAATAGCCACGATAATCAAGATAAATATTAAAAACACGTCAATAGCTATATAAAACGCCATGTCCCCTTTGCCGTAACGTATTTTTGCTTTTTTTATCTTCTTTGTTCGCATAACGCCCTTCTTAAAACAGCCCCGAATCGCTGACTTTTTTTACCATCCAGTTGGATAAAATGACCAGCATCAGTCCTATGACACCTTTAAAAATACCAACCGCCGTCGCAAGACCAAATTGGAATTCCAACAATCCCTGGCGGTAGACCCATGTATCAATAATATCAGCCACGCTGTATACAGGTATGGAATAGAGCATGAACATCTGATTAAAACCAGCGTCAAGAATCGTTCCCAACCGCAGCAGCACTACCATAACAATTACAGGCCTTATAGACGGCAAAGTGATATACCAAACCCGTTGCGGGGCGTTGACACCTTCCACCATCGCCGCCTCGAATAATGTTGGATCAATGCCGAGGAGCGCGGCGATAAATATAATTGCGCTCCAGCCCATTTCTTTCCACGCATCGGAGAAAATTACAATCCAGGGAAAGGTGTGCGTATCGGTAAGGAAAGCGATTGGCCTGCCGCCAAATAATTTTATTATATCGTTAACAATACCGTCGCCGGGGGCAAGAAGGACAAGGAGAATCCCGTACATGATAACCCATGAAAGGAAGTGTGGAAGATATGCCAATGTCTGCACAACCTTTGCCAGCTTTCGATGAAGGCTTTCATACAATGTTACCGCAAGAATTATCGCCGCAGGAACGCTCACCAGCAGTTTTCCAAAACTGTAAAAAAGGGTGTTCCGCAATAACTCACTAAAATAGAAAGATTTAATAAATGTTTGAAAATGCGCAAGCCCTATCCATTTACTGCCCATTACCCCATCCATGGGCATAAAATCTTTAAAGGCAATTTGTCCGTTCCAAATAGGGATGTATTTAAAAATGATATAATAAGCCAACGGAATAACCAGAAGAACGTATACCGAGCGGTACCGTATTATTTCCCGAATCTTGTTTCTTCCTTTATTGACGGTATTATCCATATCATATTAGAATAACTGAAAATTTTGGGAAAATACTGGTAAAATATTGGAATTTTCCGTCTCTAATGCCGTCTATATAATTTTTTTCCGTATCTGTCCCGGGGTAACTCCGTGAATTTTTTTAAAAACACGGCAAAAATACGCCTGATCCTGAAAGCCGCACTTATTTGCGACTTCCTGTATTGTGGCGTCAGTTTGTTGAAGCAATTCTACCGCATGAAAAATACGGTAACGGTTCAAATAGTCCCAAAGGGAAAGCCCCATTTCTTTGTGAAAGATACGGGTAAGATAATCTTCACTGACATTTGCAGAATCTGCCAATTTCCAGCGGGATATGTGGCTCTTTGCGTGTTTGTCAAAATTGAGAATAGTTTTTTTCACCAGTTCGCCGGTATGCGGGGGTAGAATTTCAGCCCCGCTCAGAATGGCCATTACGCGGGTTCTGAATTCAGGGGAAGAGACAATCGCGCGGTGGCAGATAATAAGGCGGGAAAATTGACTCAATGAACGCACGTCAATGGCGTTGTTCATCTGACTGCCGACCATTATTATTGGAACCATCATTGTCAACGGGTGCCGCCGTACCGTCGCCGCCCCTTCAACATCCAGGGAATTGAAAACAACCAACAGGGGCTTTACTTCCCCCACCGTTTCATTAAATGAATTCATGGAATCAATATAAACTTTTTCAAAAACCGTACCATTACCGGTTGAATTTTGTTTTTTGGAAAAATGGGCGTTATGCGACAATAATAATTCAAAATCGTCATCATGGTTTTGATAGCCGATAAAAAGAACCGTTCCCTTCTTTGGCGACTTTAAAGCGTATTCTATCGCGTCAATCAAAGAGGCGGCGGAATCAAGCGGTGCGCCTGAGCCTGCGGGCATCCCATAACATAGGAAAGGAACGTTTAACAATTCGCTTTTCCGCCTGAGTCTGACCGCTTTTACCAAATCGCTTGAACTTGCGCCTGCCGCATTCCATACGATAAACGCCACCGCGCCTGACCGCTTTTTATCGGTGTCCCGTATTTGTGGCAAAGAAAAAAAGTTTGTAGGCAGGAATGTCGGATCTGAAAGAACCAGTATGTGATCGCGTGAACTTACGGGATTCCTGGAAGGTTCCTGACCTGTTAAGGTAGGCCAGGGAAGCGTTACCGTGCAGCGATCTTTCTCTTGTAAAAATTCCCCCCCATGCATTAAAATGATCCGTTCAGCCAGTAAAAGTCCGAATTGCCGCGCTTTTCCTTCTTTACCTGTTTTTTTATCTTTTGCATGACCGTAAAAAGTAACGGAAAAACCCGTATATGTTAATTCAGCCGCATACTCGGCAAAATCCGTACCGCAGTACTGTTCCCGAATAAGTGAGAAACATTGGGCAAGTCTCGCCGTGTCACCTAACAACAGCGGAAAGTTCTCTATTTTTGGCAACAGGTCTTTTGGATCAAAAATTGTTTTTCGCAGGGAAAGCTCATCTATCTTCGCCAGGGTAAAATCCAAGAAACTGCCCGCCTCAGTTTCCCGCAGCGTTATAAATGATTTTAATTCCTGTAAGCCGTATAAAAGATTGTCCTGAGAAGACTTTTGATGTGGGGATGAAAACGCCTGTTTTTCCAATGTTTCAAGTTTTTCCATTACCCCATGAAGGGGATCATACAGGCCATTTTCCAAGGTTTGCAGAAATTCCGTTTTTGCCCGTTCCGCCTGCTGCGCGACCTGTTTTGCCTTGACCGTCTCTTCCAAAAGGAATATGCCCTTTAAAGCATGGCTTACCGTAGACCTTAGTTCCTCAAAAAGTACCCCGTCGTTTATGGGAACATTATGCACAAAATATCCAAGGGACTGGTTTTCTATAAACAGGGGCTGAACCATAAAAATCCCGTCCGCATACTGGGACTTTATTGACGCGGGAACAAGGAGTCTTGATGGAAAACGTTGTTCTTTTATCGGGCATATCCCTTCATCTGAAAAACCTCCTATGAAAATCGAAGTTTTTTCATCGCCGTACAGCACAATGGCCGCCCTTTGTATGCCGATCTTTGGCAGGTAACGCGCAAGATTCTGTACCAATGAAGAACGGTCGCGGGTGCCAAGAAGATCACATTTAAGGGAATTTAACACGGTGTTCCAACTTTCTTTTTCATAACGGGCATGAACGGTAAAACGCTCATAAATCCTAATAATGCTCCTGTACAGGGAAGGCAGAAGGTTCTGTATATGCGGAGGTAATTCCAAGGTTTTGGCCTCATCAATTAACATTAAAAAAAGCTCCGGCTCGCGTCCTGAATTGAAAAAATGCATCAGGCTTTTTTCAAAAAGGGAGAAAAATTGTTCCTGTCCCTTATGAAACAGGGCGTTAATCAACGGACGTACCAACGCGCCCATATCAGCTGAACCGGGATTGAGACGGTTTTCAACTATCCTTATTAACGTATCTTCAACGTTGTTTTCGGTATTAATTTGCCTGTTTTGACGCTCCTCCTTACCTAAAATGATACAAATTCCGGAACAACCGCATGATTCGCGGATAATAAGATCCGAATGCAATAAAACATCCTTTGGGGTGGGGGGGGGTCCATTAATTATTTTACGGAGAATTTTAAATGATTCAACGCTCATTTCCTTATATGGAACCTGAACCGTTGAAAGCGGGCTTTTGGTAATCCGGCTTTCCTCTGAATTGTTGAATCCCACAGCCCGATAATCGCCGGGAACATGATACCCATGTTTGGCAAAATAATTAATCGCCCCCAATACCATAAAATCACTGGAACCTACCAGCGTATCAAAATCCTTTCCCGGAATAAGGGAACGATCCTTATAAAGCTGTGCCGCCGCAGCAGCGCCCGCATCCCAGTTAAAAGGACCGCTTACCAATGGAGATTGAATAACTCCCTTTTTTCCCGACAGACCAGAGACAAGCCCCCCTTCAATCAACGCGTCGCAATAGCCTTCAAAGCGGGCATGGGCGGACTGGTGAAACTCAGGACCGCGCAGAAAGGCTATTTTCCGGGCGCCATGAACGCGTATGCAGTGATTGACCAGCGCTTTCATTCCATTATATGCGTCAAATTCCACGCAAGGGTGTCCCGGCAGTTTAAAACCCAAAGTTACCAGTGGAAGGGGTTCAAAGTTTTTATGAAAATGCTCGAATTCTTCTTTTGATTGGTTATAGTGTATGGTAGAACTTTGACTTATACAGCCGTCCAGATTTTCATCGTTTACAAGCGAATAAACCGAATTACGGAGATTTTCAAAATTTTGACGCGCGTCAAGTCTGCCCCCCGGAAAAATAAACAGGCTGATATTTTCAGATTTGGCGGTACGGACAAAACTATCCCAAACATTCAGGGAAATCCCCGTGTGAATCGAAGCGAGAACCAGCCCTACCCTCTTTTTCTCAGATGGCATGCCTTTATTTTACCCAATACTACCGATAAATAAAAGCCTCGAGGGGCCCCCTTACATTTACCTCATTGAATTGAATATTTTTAACATTTAGCAGACGTATGCTTTTTTCTTTAATGGCGGGAATTCCCAAAAACATATCAGATTCATCAGGGCTTACGCCGGAACGTTCATCAGTGGAAAAGTCACAGCGGTTGATGGTTATGTTTTCCACAGGCGATTCAGGCAAACCGGCGATAAAGCCAGCCGATGCCCGACAGCCCCAAGCCCTAATATCCGAGAAACGGATATTTTTGATCGATGGCGTAGCCGCATTAACGGGAAGGGCGTTCTGGCTGAAATAGCCGTCCGTTAATGCCGCACCAGGGCGGTAAAACATATTAATCGCAAGGGGGCAAAGGTTGTTTTCCATGGTGAGATTACGGAATTCAAGGTCGTGAATTTTCCCTCCTCGACCTCTTCGGGTTTTTATCCTGATCCCCCGATCCGTTCCCCTGAACAGACATTCCTCCGTCAGCACTTCAGACACTCCCGCCGCGGTTTCACTTCCAATAACGATTCCCCCGTGGCCGTCTTCTATCGTACAGTTGCGCACGGTTATGCGGCGGCACGGTTTTCCCACGCGTATGCCGTCCTCGCCCGCCCCTGACTTGAGTACTATACCGTCATCCCCCACCGAGACCATGCAGTTTTCGATTAACACGTCTTCGCAGGAATCAATGTCCATGCCGTCCGTGTTGGGAGCGTCAAAAGGATTTTTAATTGTAAGGCCGGAAATAACAATGTCACGGCAGTACAGAGGATGCAATGTCCAGAACGGGGAATTTTGAAGCGTTACGCCTTCAAGCCTTATTTTTGAACAATTAAGAAATTGAACCAGCGGGGGCCGTAAAAACTGCATTTTCCTGCCGCCGCCGCCTGACGGCTGGGTCTCGTAACCGGGATTCAACGCCGCCAACGCAAGCTCTTGCGGAGTTTGCGGCTTCTGCTGACCAATACGTCTTTTTTCACGTAACGCATCCCACCAGTATCTGCCACCACCGTCCAGAATACCTTTCCCGGTAATGGCGATATTTTCCTGCCCTACTGCAAAAATACATGGGTGCATCGCGTAACACTCAAGGCCTTCCCATCGCGTCCATACGGGAATATAACGCTCAGGTTCGGGAATAAAAGAAATTTCCGCCTCTTCGTCTAACGCAATCGTAATATGCGAGAATATTTCAATCGGACCGGTGCGCCACAAGCCCTTTCCAATCTTTAGAATGCCGCCACCCGCATCTTTAAGCGTTTGCAACGCGGAGGCAAAGGATGTTGAACTGTCTGTAACACCGTCCGGTATTCCGCCAAAGGAGGCTAAATTTAATTCTTGCATTAATTAAAACTTGGCTACAAATTTAAAATAAAGCCCGCCTGCTTCTATTAACCTGTCTTTCCACTCGGTATCCAACTGCTTGTATTTCATCTGCCCTTCAACCTTAGTCTCAAGCATATTGTTGAGTGAAAGACCTTTATTTTGATTAAAGCCTATCACGAATTTTCCCGATTTTGACAGGTTTATCCCGCCATAGAATTCATACCCCAAATTATCTGCAAGGGTAAAAGTATGATCATATTCGTCTTTTGTAGCGTCAGCATCATCTCTGGTTTTCCAATTTACATCGCTAATGGTTCCGGCGATCATTCCACCTCCGATAAAAAACCTCTTACTGAAGGTAAACATCACGTCCGCGGAAAGCTTTATTATTGACAGATCATTACGGTAATAATGCTTTATTGAATTGTACGTTCCCGCCAAATTAAAATCTAAATCAAAAGCATCCGAGGTTAAACGCAGCCCCGTTCCAAGTCCGACGCTGATAGTATCCCTAAAATTCATCGTATTATCGCCTTTTTCGGGAACAACGGCGGCATTAGCAAGCATGTCAATATTTTTTTCATAATAAGCCGCCAGTATCCCAATAGGAACTTTAATATCATCGTTGATTTCAAGCGCATAAAGGGCGGAAAATCCTATGGCATGTCCGGAATAAATATTGGAAACATTGTTCCCATATAATATTTCAGCAGACAAGGCTCCCGCAGGAATTTCAAGTTCATGCATTTTAAGGGTGGCAAAAATTTGAGGGGCGTATTTGTCAGGCACGGGACTCCCGTGAGCTTCCATTCCGTCTTCATCATAATAACGCTGTGTAGCTTCATTAAGCCTGTAGTTAGCTGCAACTGACGCAGTAAGGTTTATCGGTGAATTAAGGAAAAATTCCAGTTCGTATGTAAAGTCGTTCTTTATGTTCATTAAATACAGTATTTGCTCCGTTCCGTACTTTGACACTACGCCAAACGAGGAAGCCTGAGACTTGAATTTTCCCGCTTTCAGAAACAGGTCTACAGGTAAATCCAGATTTAAAGCCTGAAAAACATTTGCCTTGGCGTAAACAGAATCAAAAGTCATATCGGCGGTAAAATCTTTGGGATCGGTATTTTCCATTTGCAGTGGAAAATAAACGGAACCAGGCCGGTTTATGGCATACAGTTTAAAGTAACCGTCAAGCCAGGGAAACGGATGAAGATTCGCGATTAAATTGACCGCGGTAAAAAACCCGTTCATTTTAGCGGGTTTATTAGGGTCGCCTCCGTATGCTCCGGCGACAGGCTCCGGAAATTTTTGCGTTTCATCCGCGTTTCCTATCGTATAAATAGTAGTAAGATCGCCTGTAATGGTAAACTTTGCCTCATTATCCTGAGCGGCGGCATGGAAAACTATAACCGACAAGATAAAACAAGCGATTAACAATTCTTTTTTCATGAATCCTCCTCTGCTTCTCTGTTAAACTATGCGCCTATGAAATGAAATATTTCCGTTAAGTATTTGTGTTTTACCGACATTGTTAATTAATATCAGTATTATCCAAAAAATAAACTGGATATTTCAGCTTATCGGAAATATAAATTAACTTATGAAAGCAAAATTATGGTTAGTACTCGTAATTTTCTTATCTCTATCCCTTAGCACGTGCAATATATTTAATGATGAAATTGCTTATAAAGAACAAAATGAAAATGGATTCCGCTCAATTCCTCTAACTGGCGGCCCTCTTGGAATAATGAACCGACTTGCTTTTGGCACCAGTTCCAGACAGGTTTACGACACCGAGCTTCCCACCGACCTGTCAATCCGCCCGTACGGTTGCGTAATACAAGATTCCGAAAGCGGAGATTTTCAAGGGTACACTGGGGAGCGGAAGATTGTAATTACTTCCATTAATACTACCAATAACGCGGGAAAAATCGCGGGCAGTGAGGACGGCATCGCCTACTATTTTAAAGAAGTTGACAAAGATAAAAATTTTAGGATAAGCGCGGATTTTTATATTAACAATTACGGGTTCACCGGAGGCAGGCCCGATCTGAACGGGCAGGAAGCGTTTGGCATAATGGCCCGTGACTATGTTCCGCAATATGACATTGATACCGGCAACTATACAATGGAAGCTTTAAAGACGGTGCGGTGGGACGGCCGTTATTATACCGGATATAACCGTCCTGACGGTCCCGGCGGTTCGGGAAACATGATAATGGTCGGCGGGGTTAAACGCGGAGCGCGCGTATACTGGCGAACCGGCGTAGACGATCCAAGTGAAGATAATGAAGCTATTACCAATCCCAATTATGTGGCCCGCGCCGATTTCGCGAAATTTTATTTTTTGCCCAGAGAGTTTGCGGATTATTCAATGTACGGCACGGGCGAATCGGGAATAAAGAGCCGTCCGGATTTTCCAAGCGCGGGGTTGACTTACAGATTAAGTCTTGAAAAAACAAATTCCGGTTTTAAGGCGCGGATTGTACCGCCAATGGGAGTCGGGAAAGGAATAACCAAAACCCGTATCCCAAAAGACGGGCAAGTGCTGGAATACAACGACAGGGAATTGCCCTTTCCCGATCTGTTATTTGAAATTAACAAAGAAAAATATTATATTGGCTTTTTTGCGGCGCGTGACGCGCGGGTAACCATCACCAATATCAGTTATGAAGAATCTGACGCGTCATTATGCCCTAAGCGCGTTGATCCTCCGGCTACGGATATTGTACCGTCATTCAGCGTGCAGTCTCCTTCCGCGGTTTCCCAGTCGGAGTATACCCTTATCGCGCGTTCTAATGTTGAAGGTTCCCTGCTGGTAAGTATGAACGGTAAAACCGCCCTTGCATATAAAGGCGTATGGATAACGGAAGTCACCAACGCAAGCGCGGAACCTTTTTCACTTTTTGAGATTCCCGTAGACAGTCTTTCCCTGGGGGATAACGTATTCAGCCTTTCGTTTACGCCGGATACCAAGCAGTTAAAATCCGGTTATCTTAACGGAAAAGAATATCAGATGACTAATATTAAGCCTATTTTCCAGAGTTTTACCGTAAATTACAGAACCTTGAATACGCCTGACGGCATAATCTGGGTATCGCCTAACGGGAAAAGCGCCAACTCGGGAAGCAGGGACAGTCCAATGGATGTTTACACCGCCATATCTTATGTAGCCCCAGGGCAGACGATAATGCTTATGGACGGAATTTATACCCCATGCGAAGCCCCACAGATGATAAACGGCAAACAAAGGATACCCATCCGTCTGATTATCCCACGGTATAATTCCGGCAAGCCAAACCTTCAGGCGGTAGCCGATCCTGAAAAACCCACTGACGCGGAAAGGGCCAATCCGGAATATTACAAATACTTTAAAGTCATGAAGGCGGAAAACCGCAACAAGGCAATTTTTGATTTCCGTAAAGACCTTGTAACGCGCGGGTATGATTCGCGCGGGTTTGAACTCCAGGGGGATTACTGGCATATAGAAGGCATCCACATCCGTAATACAAGCGATTCCAACAAAGGTTTTACCATATTTGGCAGTTACAACAAATTAAGCTGGGTAAAAACCTACTTTAACGGTGATACGGGATTCCAGGTTTCAGGACGGAGCTATGAGCCAAAATCAATGTGGCCTTCTTATAACCGCATTGAATATTGTGAATCTTTCGCCAATGCGGATGATTCGCGGACAAATGCCGACGGCTTCGGGGCAAAGTTAACCTGCGGACCGGGAAATTATTTTTACCGCTGTATATCTCATCACAATATTGACGATGGCTATGACTTTTTCGCAAAAAAGGAAACAGGCGCGATAGGGGCGATGATCCTTGAAGAATGTTTTGCCTATATGAACGGCCGTTACATGAACGCCGAGATAGCCGGCATTTACGGCGGAACAAGACCGGACGGCACTAAGCCCAAACCGGGCGATTCGACGCGCGCCGGCGGGAACGGTTTTAAGATGGGCGGCGAAGGCATTTCAGTTCCCCATTTGGCGATAAACTGCCTTGCCTTCCAGAATGACGGGGACGGCTTTACCAGCAACTCTGATCCTGCGATACGTTTAACTTACTGCACATCCGTTGACAATGACAACCGCAATGAACAGACCGGCAGCGGCAGTTCAAATTACGCCGTATACGGCGCGGGATCGGCAAGCCATGAAGGACTTGACGCGGTGCTTACCCAGATTTTCTCCTGGTGGTCTGTCAGAAAAGATCACCGCGATGACCGGGTAGAACCAAAATCCCCGGCTTCCGGTTATGTATGGCGCGGCGGTAAGAGCGTAAGCACGCTTTATATTGACGGTAAATTAAACGGAAGAAACAACTATATAAACGGCAGGGTTATGGAACTCTCTAACGTAAACGACAGTTACGCGGGTTTGTATTATCCCGGCACGGTCGCGCCGTTTGATTCAAGCATTATCGGGGATTTCCTGAGCGTTGATCAAGCTACCGGCAAACCCAATTTGGGAAATTTTATGAAACTGACTGGAATAACCGGAGTAACGCCCGGCATACAAGGTATGTGGTGAGAGTATGAAAATTAAAATTGCGCAAATTGCCTTTCTTATAACAGCGATAATTATTCTTGCGTTTGGCGGGTGTGAAGAATTTCGGACGGTCAGTTCCGGTTCATTAAATAACGGTGAAGGCGAAGGTAATACGGGCGACGCTTTATATGTTCCCGGAGGCGAAGGAAGAACGACTGACGACCTTGTCTTTGACGAGAATTTCAGACTATTCTCCATGGACTCAGGCATTAATCCCCAGGAGGTAACCACTCAGGAAACTCTTGGCAGATGGGACGACGGTAAGTACCACATTCAGGGGCTTTCTTATTTGGGTACTTCAAGCTTGTCGGCTACAGGTTTTGTTGACGGGTATTTTGTCTATTGGAACAAACCGCTTACGGGAGATTATAAATTCACAGCCCGAGTACGGATGACCGCCGTTCAGGGTTTTAGTACCAGCAAGGGGATTCAGTTTGGAGTATTTGCGCCGATGAACGCTCCAAGTGCAAACGGGGATCAGATTTTCAGCGGGGCTACGCGCGCCGCGGGAATGATGTTCCGCAGTTCCACCGGCAGCAGCAACCCCCTTGGTGAAATACGCTTTTATTACGCCACCGATTCAGGGGGCATCAATTTTACGGCGGGGACAAGCAGTCACCCGGGCGGCCATATAATTCATAATACCAGCTATAAAACCGAATATATTTTTGAAGTTTCCCGTACCAAAGAAAGATACACCTTAATTGTCCGTAACAGCAAGACCGGCGATTTGGTACCCCAGGGAGCGGGGCAAAGCTGGAACAATCCGCAAACCGTAAATGAAAATGCCAGCGGCACAAGCGCCCTTCATCCAAGCGTAAAATACGGCAGTCCCGTTTACGCGGGTTTTGCCCTAATGGGCTGTTCGGCCGAACTCTCTCAGATAAAAATTTGGGAAAATGCGGAAGGAACGGGTGAGCCTGCTTTTTCCACGCCTGATACTACGCCGGCCTATGTGCCGGTTGAGATAGTAACCGTTGCTTTAAACCCTGCCGGAAATAAAGTCGATGACAAACCGCCAAAGTTTAGTTATACATTAACCGCAATTCAGGATTCAGGCATCACCCTTACGCCGTCTTTTACCCCCACTTGGGCGGATAATAACTACATTGAATGGCTCATGGAAACCTGCGAGCCTTCAGGCGCTATAACTATTACGGGAACAGGGGTGCCGTTTACCCTGCCAGGAATGAACAGAACCACCTACAAAACAGGAAAGATAACGGTAGACGGAAGCCTTATACCCGCGGGAGGACAGGCGGGGGCAAAGTTCATCGCCATTGCCCGCGATCTTAACCTGGATAATTTTACAGGCTTTCCGCCTGTGGATTATCCGCTTAAACAGACTCTGGCGGAATACCGCTTTGAAATAATCGTCACTAAGTAATTTATTAGCCGGATTGGCCGGATAAAATAAATATTTTTCAGGAGGAAAGAAAAATGAAGAAGTTTTTAAAATTGTCCGCATTATTCGCGGTCATGTCGTTTTTATTCCTGGGCTGCCAGGAAGATGGAGGGAAAAAACCTGTACCGAAACCAGATGGTGATACGCCGATAACGTCAATAAAAATTTTGGTAAACGGGTCACAGGAGTCAAATCCTCCGTTGAAAATGCTTATTGATGACACGGCGCAATTGACGGCGCAGATAATTCCCTCAACCGCCACAGAAAAGGGTTATACCTTTGAACTGCTGGATAATGATGACGGCGCTTTATCATTAAACGAAAATAATCTCCTTACAGCCCTCAGCGCCGGTCAGGCTACCATTAAAGTAACCAGCAAAGGAGCGAAAGCGGACGGCACATTCGCTACTGATACGCTTAATGTCGTTGTTACAGAAGATCCCAATATTATTCAAGCCGCGCTTGTCATATATAACCAGAACGCGACTCCTGATGCGGCTACAACGACCACCCTTCCCGCGTTAAACTCCGATAAAAGGTATGTTATTGTTAATAATGAAGCTAACGCTACTTTACCCGCTGGATGGACAAGCGTAGCAGGCAACACAATTGTTTATCTCAACAAACCTATAAAGATGCAAAGAGAAGCAGTAGATGCGACAACGTTTAACTATACGCCCTTCAGCATCAGCGCCCGCGTGCGGATAACGGGTGGAAGAACTTCCGGTAATTTAAACGACACAGGTAATTGCCTTGTTACAGGAATATTCACCAATCCGACAATTGCGGTAAGCACCGACACTCCCCTGTATTTTGTGGGAATGCGCCACGCATGGAGCGGACAAAAGAGAGTGTACGCTTCCCGCGACAGTGATAACTCGGCGGCGGCATTTAGCAATTCCGCCCCGGACTTTGACAAGGCTGATAATGCAAGCGATAAAAAAAGCGGTTTCCAAGAACAGGAATATGTTATTAAAGTAGAACATACAACCGGTACTACCTATACCATTTCCGCGTACAAAGCTGATGGAACTACATTAATAGCAAGTATTATTCGAGGATCATCATCCAATCAGGTTAATTCCAATCTGCAGAAAGACGAATATTACTACCTGGGTTTCATTATATCCGGCGTAACCGTGGAAATTTCCAATGTCGTTATTAAAGACGGAACAGAAACGGTATTTGAAGCTGCTACCGACGCAACGCCTTCCCCTGTAGCGGTAAAGAAAGTAAATATTACAACTCCCCAGTCAACTCCGGGAGACGGTTTTGATTATCAAGCTACGAAAGACGCTTTCCCCACCGCAGGCTTTCAATTAAGCGCGGAGGTAATCCCGACTGACGCGAGCCAGGATGTCACATGGTCAATTTCCCAGGCGGGAGCGGGCGCTACTGTAACGGCCGGGCTTGTAAAAACTAACGGGACATCAGGTAATTTTACCGTTAAAGCCCAATCAGGAACGGCTTTTGCGGAATATAAATTTGGAATATCTGAAGGAATTCCTCCGGTTACCTCAATTGTGGTAACGGGAGCCACCACGATAATGGCAGGAAACGGCAGCGGTGTTGAAGGAGAAACCACAGAGATGGTAGCGGAAGTTGAACCTACCATCGCAGAAGCAACCGCCAATATTACATGGAGTGTAACAGCCGCAGACGGCACCTCACCTACTACTGACGCAACCATTAATCCTACTACCGGCATGTTGAAAGCAACAGATTCCGCAATTGCCGACGATGTGGTGGTTAAAGTCTTTGCCAGTTCTAACAAGGGCGCGGGCGGCACGACTATAACGTCAGAAGCCTATGAAGTTACGGTACAGAAATATGCGGCGTTCGTAAATAAGACATGGAATTTCTCGGATCCCATTTGGCCTTGGAAAGATGCTACAGGGGCAGATTATAATTATTATGAAAACGGCGGCACAAATGACGGCTTAACTTTTGTTGGTTCTGCTAAGTGGGGTACTCAAGCAGTAGGCACCTATAATGTTGGTGGTATGACATTTACTAAAAGGGTAGGAGCAAACGGTAATGGTTCTGCCGGCGCTAGCGCTAACAGACTGTTGAAGTTCGATGTCGCAGGGCCTTGTACGATTAAATTGTATATGGCATCTGGCGGAAGTACTGGTGATCGTACCGTTAAAGTGGTCGTTCTAAATAATGATAATACAGTATCAGGTACGGCACTTTTTTCTAAAAGTTTAAATGATACCGACGTTACATATCCCATTGAAGTTAATTATACAGGAACAGATCCTGCAACTATTGGTATATATAACAATGCAAACAACAATTACTACTGCATCAAAGTTGAATACTAACCACTACAAAAAGTGACAATAAAGACCGCCCCCTTAGGGGGGCGGTTTACTTTAATTCCTTATGGAGAAAAAATAATGAAGACCAGAAAATCTTTTCATATCATCGGCGCTTTTCTTTCAGCTTTGTGCATACTGGCTTTTGCCTGTAAAAGCTCAACGGATAATACCCAGCAGGGCGAAAAGAATCCCACTCCCATACTGGTCGAAGAAATTACAATTAACGGCGGGGACTTAACTCTAAAAAAGGGGGACACGGCTTCCCTGACCGTAACGGTTAGCCCCGACAATGCGGATAACAAAAGCGTAACATGGAACAGCAGTAGAAAAAGCGTGGTGACTGTAGACAACAGCGGACAGATTACCGCAATAGCCCTTGGAAACGCTATTATTACAGCCATGGCAAAGGACGGTTCGGGAGTCTGTTCCGTAGGGTTAAATGTAACCGTAATGACCCAGCAAGAACCAGGCAGTTCCATGACACCCCAGGAAATTTTCACCAGCCTCAAGGGGCAAAAGGTGACAACTAACGGCTGGGCGGATCAGGCGAACTCAGGCGCGGGGCTTTCCTACGCGAATCCTGCGGCCCTCACCTTAATTGACGACGCGTCTTATCCAATCGCGAAAGACAAGTACCAGGCTTTTATAAACGCAAATATCACAAATGCAAATATCAACAACAACACCGGAGTTATATCAGGCGGAACGGTCAGTAATGATCAAAAGTTTATTATTATTTCAGGGGATATTGACCTTTCCAACGGCAGGATAAATGACATCGATAAATCTTTTTACGATATTTTTAATACCGCCTCTCCCTATGGCCGCGTAAACGGCGATATTGTTCTCAATATCGGTTCAAACACTACGATAATCGGCATCAACAACGCGCGGATAATGTTCGGCGGGATTCGGATCAACAACAGAACCAACGTCATAATCAGAAATGTAATCTTTTATGACGCGCACGGCTCAACGGAGAATGACACAAGCAAACCCGGTTATGACCAATCCAAGGCGAGCATTGACGCGCTGGTTGTTCAGGGAGATTCAAACGGCGTTTGGGTGGATCACTGCAAATTTACCGACGGCACATGTAATGACATGCTCCGCAATTACAACCATGACGGGTCTTTTGATATTCCCAAAGGCAAGAACATCACAGTCTCCTGGTGCGAATTTACCAACCATGACAAGGTAATGCTGGTAGCCGGCAGTGACAATGATGCGAACGCCGTCGCCGATGACCGTCAAATCACACTGCACCACAACTATTTCCACGAAACCACCCAGCGAATGCCCAGAACGAGGGGAACCCAGATGCATGTATATAACAATTATTATAATAACATTGGCGTTTCCGGTAATACCGGCTCATTTATGGGGCCTGGCTGGGGAGCTGAATTTATTGTAGAAAACAACTATTTCAGCCCCAAATCCGGCAAAACCATTGAATGGTTTGACACAAACCCGTCGGTATACCCCGTCAAATTTTATTATAACGATAATAACATAGCCAATAGTAATGCCTCCTGGTGGGGCAGAACGTCTGATCCAAAACCATGGATGCCCGCGTATCAATACACGCCGGATAATAACTCAGAACTGCCAACGTCAATTCCCACGCAAGCGGGGCCGTCTTTGAAGTTTAAAAAATAAGGTATTGTCAACTCGTTGTTCGGTATTTTTATAAAGGAAGTCGGAATAATTCCAATTTTACTCCTTATAGTAAATTTAAGATAAGTATAAATTTTTTTGGAGGAAAAAAATGATAAAATCAAAATTACCGATTATTCTCGGCATTTTAGTATTATTAGCCACTATTTTCACAGCTTGTTCAGATGGCGGCGGATCTACCACTACTGCGGTAAAAGTTACCGATGTTACTTTGAAAGCAGGTAATAGCACTTCAGGTACCAGCACAATTTATTTTAACAGCACTGATGCCAATTTACCTTCTTCCGTAACCTTTACCGCAACGGTAGTGCCGGAAAACGCGACAAACAAAAAGGTCACATGGACGGTAACGCCTGATACCTATGTTACTTGGAACGAAACCACCCGCACGGCAACGGCGAAAGCTGTTGGCGGTCCAACGACCGTTACCGTCAAAACCGATGATGGAGCGAAAACCGCGACATGGACAATTACGGTAGCTGACGCAGCGAGCTTTGTAGCGGTTACCGGAGTTTCCATTACGCCCGCCGATGAACTGGACTTTGATAAACCGGTAGGCAGCAGTGCTTTTGAACCGCCAAACGCAACCCTGACCGCCGTGGTACTTCCCGAAGGCGTACTGGATAAAGGCGTGGTATGGAAATCTGATGATGAAGAAGTTGCGACAGTAACTAACGGCGTAGTAACCCCGGTAGGCAAAGGTATCACGCATATTTCCGCCACCAGCGTTACAATGGGTTCTGACGGAGAGCCTGTTGAATCCACCAATAAAGTAAAAGTGGAGGTAACAATTGGCGGAGAAGCCCTTATTGAAGTTGAGAGCATAAGCATTGCGCCCGCCGCAGGCCTGACATTTAACAAACCGGCTGGCGGCAGTTTCACTCCAGCAACCGGAGCCCTGACAGCCACGGTACTTCCAGCCAATGCGTGGAAAACAACGGTAACATGGTCATCTGAAGATGAAGGTATAGCGACCGTAGACAATCACGGAGTTGTAACCCCGGTAGGCAATGGTTCGACGTATATTGTTGCGACCAGCGATGGGGACTCCACTAAAATCGCCAAAGCGCCGGTAACGGTAACAGTCGAAGGCGCTGCAACTGTTCCTGTGGAGAGCGTAGCCATTACGCCTCACACCACCATAGAATTTAACAAACCGCATGGCGGCGATTTTGCGCCAGAGAGCGTCGAACTGGAAGTCACAGTACATCCTACAAATGCAACAAATAAACTTGTGACATGGACATCTACTAATCCTGCGGTAGCAACCGTAAACCCCACAACCGGTGTTGTAACCCCGGTAGGCGCCGGTAATGCGGTGATTAAAGTTACCAGCAATGCTGACAACAGCAAAACTGACCAGGTAAATGTTACGGTAACGGTTGAAGCCGCACCAATTACTTTAAAACTCGTTAATCAAAGCGCAACCCCCGCTGAGGGAACCACTCTTACATTACCAAGTATGGATGCGACTACCAAGCGGTATACCATTGCAAATGCATTTAATTCTTTTGCTTCTAACGTTACCCCCTGGACTGGAGCCGGATGGGCTGGCGGCGATGCCACTACCGGTGTTACCGGCACCACTGTCGTATATCTTGATAAGGGGCTAGGTAATAACGCGAGTATCAGCGCAAGGGTACGGATAACTCAAACATTCGGAACCGGAGCCGATTCAGGCGGCGTTATAGTGGGGATGTTCAGCAATCCTGTGGGAGAATCCAATGCGGTAGCATCCGACATTAAATTCTGCGGGGTTCGGTTAAATACAAATCCATCCGGGGAAATACGAATGTATACTACCAGGGATCAGGGAAGCAGCGGAGGAATAAATAATAGCGCGTCTGCATTTAGCCCTGTTTTAAACAACGGTTATGTTGACAACGAATATATAATAACAGTAACACGGACTGCCGCTAATACTTATAACTTGAAGGTTGCCGATGCGAATGGTACACAGCTTGCAAGCGGGACAAGAGGGTCTAATATTAACCAAATTATTGATCTTGGAAGTGCGTATCCAGGGTTTATTATTGCGCGTGCTAAAGTGGAAATATCCCAGATCACCGTTACAGAGGGTACGGAAACTATTTTCCAGACCGCCAATTCCACTCCCGCGGTATATCCGGTGGAAAGCATTGAATTTACCGCTCCGTTGGCTGATGCAACCCTCGACCCCAGTGAGTTCGAATGCGGCCACTCATTATTGGGCGGCCCCCTGACTATCAGCACAAAAGTCCTTCCGACACGGGCCACTGATAAAACTGTCACATGGAATGTGGTATCAGGTTCGGCAAGCCTCAGCGCAAACACAGGCGACTCCATAACTGCGACATTCTCCGTTGCAGGAGATGTGGTTATCAGCGCGACAGCAGGGGCCAAGACGATAAAACTGAAAGTAGATGTGTCCGCCGGAGCGATTCCTGTAGAAAGTATTACGATTAGCCCGGCAGGCGGCAGAACCAGCATTACGGCGGGAAACGGCACGGCACTGCCGCAAACACTGCAATTTTCCGAGGATATTGAACCCCCTTCAGCCACGGATCCGGTTATTACGTGGTCGCTAAGCGCAACCAGCACCTTTGACACCCTTACTACCGTAGAAGACTGCACTATTAGCAATACAGGATTATTAACAGCTCCGACCAATTATATGGGAGCAGATAAGACGATCTATGTTTTTGCCAAGGTCAATAATGGGGGAGAGGATATTTTATCCGATGGAATAGCCATTACGGTGAAGGGATTTGTATATGGATTGACAAGTGTAGCGTGGGGTCCTAGCGCCGTTCGTTCTAAAGCAAAAGCGGAGTATAAGGATGTCGGAGGTGGCGAGAAACGATTGATTATCGAAGGCGCGGGAGCATTTAATAGCAGTAATTTTTACTGCAACATGGTTTATGTTGCAGTCCCGACCAAAGGTAATGTTTATAAAGCTGAGGTTGATATAGACTTGGCCTATAGCTCGATGACCGTAGTTGACGCTAATTCAAAATTGGGAATTATTGCTATAATAGGAGCAGATCCTTCAACATGGGCAACAGGGGACACAGGGCCATCTGTAAATGCTTATATGACTCACCATCAAAACGGGCTTTTAGCTCAACCATTTAGAGCTGTTAAGAACCCTGGTTTTACCGGTTCTACTGCTTTTGGTAGCGTGCCTTTAGCGACGGATATTGAGACTTTAGGTATAACTTTCGACTCGGCTAGTGCAAAAAGATGCTATCACACTCAGAAGATTGGCAATAATCCCTTAGTAAATGAGCGACATAATACTGATAGATTTGATACACTAGCTACTGATAATGTATATATCGGATTGATAGTGTCGGCAAACGGTTCTAATGCCACAACAACAGCGTCAGTAATGGCTGTCAAGGCTTTGAGAATTGACTTCGGTTCAGGCTTTGTGAATATTCCTTTGGATACCGTGATTGAACAAAAATAAAAAGCACCTGTTCACGGTGTCAGCTAACCGCCTCCTTCGGGGGGCGGTTTTTTTATTTATACGAAAGATTTTCACACTCGAACTTTTTGCACATATCTTGTCGTTGTTCGTGTTGGTTCGTGAAAGCACCGAAGGTGCTATTCGTGGTAAAAATTCTTCAAATTTTCTCACGCAGAGGCGCAAAGGACGCAGAGGACGCTAAGTTACCGTCCGATAGCCAATTGCTAATCAAGATATATAATCTTAACTACAAATCTTGAAGGATAAACGATAATCACACGAACAACAACTCCGCGTCCTCCGCGTCTCTGCGCCTTTGCGTGAGGTCTTTTTCGAAAAAATTTATAAAAATAACAATTAAAAGTGCGCTCGCACTAGTACCAGACACAATTTAACCGTCTGATCACACAAAGTGGTCAGGCGGTTTTTTATATTTAACACAACTTGAAAGCATTAAATGGTATGTGATAAAATGAATAATAAAGATATGAATATTGTTTATAAACCGTCTGCTTTTGAGCATGAAATAAGTGAAAGTAATATTCGTTATGCATTTATGAATCCTTATTATGACGGACCCATTCATGAAGACGGTAATACAGAAAATAGATATATTCGTATTGGTTTTGACAGGTCTGGTAATTTACTGGAAATAATGTATAATGAATATGATGATGTTTATTGTATATTTCATGCTATGAAATGCAGAAGTATTTATTTACATTTGTTGGAAGATTAGGAGAAAAATATGGGAATAATGACAGATGAAGAAGCCTTTGCTCTTGATGAATATTACACTAAAAATCCACCCAAAGTAGATCCTTCAAAGGCTCGTATCCGTATCCCCTTAGTTCGTATTGATAATGCTTCTGCAGAATATTTGGCAAAAGAAGCAAAAGCAACACATAAAAAACCGGAAGAAATAATCAGTAACCTAATAATGGAAAAACTTGGGAAAGTGTCCGCCGTTCTTTAATATTCCTTTGTGATCTTTGTCCCTTCGTGAACCTCAACCGAGCCGTAAAACGGCGAAGGTTCCCTTCTTGCTCTTTGTGTGAAAATTTTGCGAAAAAAACTGAAAAATACAACAGACAGACAGTAAAATTACAATTAAACTAATTTATTGTTAATATGAGGAGTAACATAATGGAAAAAAAATTATCTTCTCTGCTTATATGTCTTTTCCTTTCAATCTTGTGTGTCCTGACTTTCGCATGTAAAAGCCCCACAGGTGATACTCCTCCCAATAGGAAAGATCCCATACTGGTAGAAAAAATTACCATAAACGAAACAAATTTTTCGCTTAAAACAGGAACAACCGCTTCCCTGTCCGTAACAATAAGCCCCGACAATGCGGATAACAAAGCCATAACATGGATCAGCAACACCGGTGCGGTAACAGTCAATGAGGACACAGGGGAGATCACCGCAAAAGCCGTGGGCAGCGCGATAATTAAAGCGATGGCAAAGGATGGCTCTGGAGTCTTGTCGCAGGGAATAAACGTGACCGTGACAAACGAAGACCCCACGCCGGTGGAGGAGATAATAATTAACGGTGAGGACGATTTAACGCTTATCGTGGGAGAGGATAAAAAACTTAGCGTGACAGTGCTTCCGGTTAATGCGGGCAACAAGAATGTAATATGGGAAAGTAATGCTCCGGAGACAGTAAGGATAGTCAATCAAAGAGGAGAGATCAAAGCCGTAAAAGCGGGAACGGCAACCATTACCGCGACGGCGCAGGACGGCTCAGAAGTTTACGATAGTATTATAGTTACGGTATCCGCCTCAATTATGCAGCCGGTCGCGGTTAATAGCGTAGCCATCATTGGTGGGGATTTTTCTTTGGTGGAAGGGAGGAGCAAGACGCTTTCGGCAACCGTGCTTCCCGCAGACGCTACTGACAAAACGCTGGAGTGGTCTTCCAATAATCCTGTTGTGGCGACTGTAAATTCAGCCACGGGAATTGTTACGGCAAGGGCGACGGGAACGGCGGACATTATTGCCACGGCTCAGGACGGTTCGCAAAAATTCGATTCGGTAACCGTTACGGTAACGGAAAAACCAAATGAATCTTTCGGTTCAATAAATATCCTCGAAAATGAAGGCTGGCTTGAGTCTCTCTATGTCACATGGGAAATACTTGACAGCGCAGACAGCTACAACGTGTACTACAAAGGCGGTTCGGTTGCAAGTTGGACAAGGATCGACGACCCTCTGATTCGCGAATACGAAACTTTTTTCCGCGCTGACATTTTAGGTCTTGCCTCTGGAGATTACAAGGTAAAAATACTGCCCGTAAATGAAGAGGGAAATGAATACGGAACAGAAGCGGTTACGTCGTTAATCGAAGTACTGCCGCATGACCGCAGCGGCTTCGCGTTCTCTTCCGCGTCTCCCAACAAAACAGCTTCCGGCGCTTACAATGACAACGGAATGTTAAAAACAGGCGCGCAGGTTTTGTACCTGACCGCGGCTAACGCCAAAACAATTGAACTGGCCGTCAAGGAAAGCGACAAAAAAACAACGATGTGCGTAGGCATCGGCGACATACTGGCAAAACGTCAAAAAGGATATGATTCGACTCCTTTGGCAGTCCGCATAATTGGTACGATTACGGCGGCGGATATGTCCGGTCAACTTAACAGCCTAAGCTTATTGGACTTTAAAGGTAATAAAAGAGGCAACGTAGCCAACATCACGGTTGAAGGCGTTGGCAATGACGCGACCG
>Ga0268262_10001896_pt1 | contig 24860 bp, 15 predicted proteins | sample TergutNc150P3_FD_190354 | JGI IMG/M metagenome (GOLD analysis project Ga0268262, IMG submission 190354) | Nasutitermes corniger P3 segment gut microbial community from laboratory colony in Florida, USA - Nc150 P3 (SPAdes) (version 2) | ecosystem: Host-associated > Arthropoda: Insects >...
CAATCGCCGATGACGCCTGTGATATGTTCTGGCTCTGGCTTTCTACATGGCCGTTGAGCTTGTTTATGTTTCCCACAACCTGCTCCATTGTAGCGTTGGTTTGCGTAACGCTGGCGCTCTGGTTTATTACCCTGCCCTTTATACTCTGGATATTGGAAGTTATTTCGTTTATCGCGGCGGCTGTTTCCGTCATATTGCTGGCCAGGGCGTTGCCTATGTCTTTTAACACTCCCGCCTGTTTTTTTATTAGAAGCACAAGGTCTTTGATTTTCCCAATTGTCTTATTGAAGTAAATGGCAAGGTCGCCCACTTCGTCATTGGAATGAACCTCAATGGTCTGCGTCAAGTCGCCTTCGCCTTCGGAGATGTCTTTGAGGGTGTTGGCTACCTTGACGATTGGAGCGGTAGTGCTGCCAAGAACAAGGTAGATGATTACCACCGCAACCAAGAGGGCGATTGACGCCAGAATAATAACAAAGTTTCTTAAAGAATTAACATCTTTCATAATGTAAGCCTGGGTTGTACCTAACATTACCGACCATGTTGTCGGAGAAGCCCCTATCGGAATATTGGCTATCGCCATTACCATGTTTGTTTTAAGTTCGGGGTCAAACTCCATCCCTTCCCATTCTTTTGCGTTTTTAATCGCCGCTTTTACATCGTTTAGCTGTTTGCCGTACTGTGTTTCTTCGTCAATTTGTTTTCCGATAAATTCCGGCAGGTAATTTGCCAAAATAAAACCGTTGTCGGAGTAAATTACCGCGCTGGTTACTTCATCAAGTTCTTTGATGAGCTGCTCTACCACCGGTTGTATCAACGCAATATCCAACTGAGCGACTACGGCTCCGACTGATTCATTGAGGCGTTTATTAATAATGGGAACTGTGATTCTGACCGCAAAAGTATCTTTTCCCTTATTCACCATTTGTGCGGGATCGCTCATTGAGACTACTTTTGAGTTGGGACCGTTTAATATTGCCATTGTCTCATTGACGACTGTGCTGGTCAATTCCACTATCTGGCCGGTTTCTCTGGACAGGTTAAAAGCGAACTGTCCTGTGGGAGTTGAGCCTACCCTGTCCAAATTACGGGCGTCCTGCCCGTCAATGGCGTTCGGTTTCCAGATGGTTCCAAGTTTTACAAAATCGGGCATATCCTCAAAGACGCCGTTTAAATTATCCTCAAACTTCTGGCGCCGTTCCGCTACCGGTATCTCTTCATAAAAGTTAAAAATATTCGACAGGGTTTGCAGCACGTTTATATAACCGTTCAGGCGGCCGTCCCAGTACTGGGCGCGCTGACGCGCCAGATACAAAGTTTTTTGTTCGGACAGATGCAAGGCTATATTGGAAGCCCGCACAAGCTGAATTATGGCAATGCCGCCTGCCACAATCGCCACAATGGCGATCATCATTATGCTGAGCTTGATTTTGATTTTCATCTCAATTACTCCCTTACTTTTTCGATATAAAATTTCAAAAAAATACAAGCATCATAAGCCGCCAAAAAAAATCTAAGTTGTCTTGGCGAAATTTACCTTCACTATGATTATTTTGTCATTTTTTGACAATAAATACAAGAGGATATTCGGAATATTTGGAGTGAAAATTCCCGCAAAATGAAATAATCAGCCTTCCGTTTAAATAAACGGCCAGACTGAGTTTTTCTTACTCTACTTTGAAGCGCGAAACTTCCTTTATAAGAGCTTCAATGGCTTCACGGTTCTTTTCGGTCATATCATTTACATTGTTTACCGCCGCGTTTATCTGATCCGCTCCGCTCGCCATCTCGTTCATGCCGCCCGTTATTTCCTGCGTTACCTTTTCAAGATTCTGACTCTCGTGCTGAACTTCCTTGCTACCCTCAAGCATTTCCTCGGAGCCGGATTTTACTTTCTGGGTTATTTCCTGCAAAGTGCCCGCGCTCTGAAGCACCTGCTTGCTCCCCTGTTCCTGCTCTTCCATCGCGTTGCGGATGTTCTCTTCCTGCTGTGAAACCGTCTTTACTCCAGTGTCAATCGCCTCAAACCTTGCCAAAACGTTGTCGGTTGAGACTGTGATCTTTTTAATCGATTCCGCTATCTTCTTGAGTACCGTGCCAATCGTCTTCGACTGCTCGCTGGAACTCTCCGCAAGTTTGCGGATTTCATCGGCGACTACGGCGAAACCCTTGCCCGCGTCTCCGGCGTGCGCGGCTTCTATCGCGGCGTTCATCGAAAGCAGGTTCGTCTGGCTCGCTATGTTTTCCATGACCGCGTTAATTTCCAGCAATCCCTCCGACTCGCGGGATATTTCCTGAATGTCGGACGCCACTTCCTGCAAGCCGCTGCGGCCTATTTCGGAAGCGTCTTTCAGCGTGTTTACATTTGTAGCGTTGTTGATCAGCGTGTTGGTTACTGAGTTGATATTTGCCACCATTTCCTCAATCGCCGATGACGCCTGTGATATGTTCTGGCTCTGGCTTTCTACATGGCCGTTGAGCTTGTTTATGTTTCCCACAACCTGCTCCATTGTAGCGTTGGTTTGCGTAACGCTGGCGCTCTGGTTTATTACCCTGCCCTTTATACTCTGGATATTGGAAGTTATTTCGTTTATCGCGGCGGCTGTTTCCGTCATATTGCTGGCCAGGGCGTTGCCTATGTCTTTTAACACTCCCGCCTGTTTTTTTATTAGAAGCACAAGGTCTTTGATTTTCCCAATTGTCTTATTGAAGTAAATGGCAAGGTCGCCAACTTCGTCATTGGAATGAACCGCAATCGTCTGCGTCAGATCGCCTTCGCCTTCGGAAATGTCTTTGAGGGTGTTGGCTACCTTGACGATTGGAGCGGTAGTACTGCCAAGAACAAAGTAGATGATTACTACCGCAACCAAGAGAGCTATTGACGCCAGAATAAGGACAAAGTTTCTTAAAGAATTAACATCCCGCAATATGTAAGTTTCCGTTGAACCGACCATTATCGACCATGTTGTCGGGGAAGAACCAATGGGAATATTGGTTATCGCCATTACAATGTTTGTCTTCATGTCGGGGTCATACTCTACGCCTTCCCATTCTTTCGCGTTCTTAATAATTTCTTTGACCGCGTTTATTTGGTCATGGTACTGCGGTTCATCATCAATTTGCTTTCCTATGTACTGCGGATCGTCATTTGCCAGAACAAATCCCTGATCGGTATAAATCGAAATGTTGGATATTTCTTCCATTCCTTTGACAATTTCCTCTACCCTGGGTTGTATCATGGCGATATCCAACTGGGCGATTATCGCTCCGACCGATTCATTGAGACGCTTATTGATAACGGGACATACAATTCTGACCGCGAAGGTGCTTTTCCCCTGATTATTAAACGGGGAGGGACTGCCCATACCGACTACTTTAGAGTTAGGTCCTGTAATCCAGTCCATTGTCTCCTGAACGCTGGTGCCAGCTGCGGCTCTTATTTGTCCGGTTTCTCTTGAAAGGGTATAAGCGAACTGCCCTGTCGGGGTTGAGCCTACTCTTCCTATATATTGCGAGTCCATGCCGTCAATGGCGTTAGGTTTCCACGCGGTAGCCAATCGTACAAAATCGGGCATATCCTCAAAGACGCCGTTTAAATTATCCTCAAATTGCTGGCGGCGATCCGCTACCGGTATCTCTTCATAAAAGTTAAAAATATTCGACAAGGTTTGCAGCACGTTTATATAACCGTTCAGGCGGCCGTCCCAGTACTGGGCGTACTGACGCGCCAGATACAAGGTTTTCTGTTTGGACAGACGCAATGCTATATCGGACGCCTGCACAAGTTGAATTATCGCAAGGCCGCCCGCCACAAACGCTACAATCGCGATCATCATTATGCTAAGTTTGATCTTGATTTTCATTTCTATGATTATTCTGCCATTTTTTTAAAATTAATACAAGGATAAATGAAATAATCAGCCTGACCGTTTAAATAGTGTCTGTCCACAAAGTCGGTTACTTTGCGGCCAGACTGAGTTTTTCTTACTCTACTTTGAAGCGCGAAACTTCCTTTATTAATTCGTTAATAGCTTCACGGTTCATTTGGGTCATATCATTGACATTATGCACCGCTACGTTTATCTGATCCGCGCCGGTCGCCATTTCGTTCATGCCGCTGGTTATTTCCTGCGTTACCCTTTCAAGGTTCTGGCTTTCTTTCATGACTTCCTGACTGCCCTCGAGCATTTCTTCGGAACCGCCTTTTACCTGCTGGGTAATATTATTCAAATTGGTAGTTCCCTGAAGGAGTTGATTGCTTCCCTCGGCCTGCTCTTCCATAGCGTGATTGATTACTTCTTCCTGTTCCGCTACCGTCTTTATGCCTGAATCAATCGCCTCGAATCTGGCAAGCACGTTCTCGGTGGAGCTTGTAATTTTTTTGATTGATTCCGCTATTTTTTTCAGTACCGAGCCAATCGTTTTGGACTGTTCGCTGGAGCTTTCCGCCAGTTTGCGGATTTCATCGGCGACTACGGCGAAGCCTTTGCCCGCTTCCCCGGCGTGCGCCGCCTCTATCGCGGCGTTCATCGAAAGCAGGTTGGTCTGGCTTGCGATGTTTTCCATTACAGCGTTTATTTCTAATAAACCTTCGGACTCACGGGCAATTTCCTGAATGTCAGTGGCTACTTCCTGCAATCCGCTGCGGCCTACTTCTGAGGCTTCTTTGAGGGTTTGTACATTTTCCAGATTTTTCATTAAGGTTTGATTTACAGAACCGATGTTATTTACCATAGATTGAATAAAGGCGGAGCGTTTTGAAATTGTGTCGGCCTGATTTTCCACAAGACCGTTGAGTTTATTGATATTGGTAATAACCTGTTCCATTGTGGCGTTTGTTTCTGTTACGCTGGCGCTCTGGTTTATTACGCGGGCTTTGACCCCCTGAATGTTGGATGTAATCTCGTTAACTGCCGCCGCGGTTTCGGTCATATTGCTGGCAAGGTTATTGCCTATTTCGTTTAATTTATTCGCCTGTTTTTTAATAAGGAACACAAGGTCTTTGATTTTTCCCAGCGTTTTATTGAAATAATGGGCAAGGTCGCCTACTTCGTCTTTAGAATTGATGTTTATAGTCTGTGTAAGGTCGCCTTCACCTTCGGAAATATCTTTGAGCGTGTTCGATACCATGACTATTGGGGCGGTAGTGGCGTTCAGGACAAAGTAGACAATTACAACCGCAATTACAATGGCTATTGACGCCAGAATAAGGACAAATTTTTCCATTTCAACAATATCTCTTAAAATGTATTCTTCCGTTGTACCTATCATTACCGACCATGTTGTCGGGGAAGAGCCTATGGGAATATTGGCTATTGCCATTATCATATTCGTGTGCAGTTCAGGGTCAAACTCCTTCCCCTCCCATTCCTCTGCGTTCTTAAGCGCCTCTTTTACATCTTTTAATTGATGTCCGTATTGTGTTTCATCGTCAATTTGTTTCCCTACAAACTCAGGCAGGTAGTTTGCCAAAATAAACCCGTTGTCGGAATAAATAGCCGCGCTTGTAACTTCATCGAATCTTTTGATGATCCCTTCCAATACCGGCTGTACCATGGCAATATCCAACCGGCCTATTATGGCTCCGACTGCTTCATTAAGACGTCTATTTATAATGGGGACGGTGATTGTAATGGCATAGGTGTCTTTTCCCATATTCTTAAACGGCGCGGGGTCGCTCATGGAAACTACTCTGGAGTTGGGACCGTTTAATATATCCATTGTCTGCTGAACAACGCTTGAAGCGGTAACTTGTATCGTTCCTGTTTCCCTTGACATAACAAAAGCGAATTGGCCTGTAGGGGTTGATCCCGGACGGCCTATATTACGGGTGTCCTGCCCGTCAATGGCGTTCGGCTTCCAGATAGTGCCCATGCGGACAAAATCGGGCACATCCTCAAAAATACCGCTTATAATATCTTCAAACTGCTGCCGCCGATCTTCGGCAGGTATATCTTCATAAGAGTTAAAAATATTCGATAAGGCTTGTAACGTTCCTATATAACCGTTCAGGCGGCCGTCCCAGTACATGGCGCGCTGGCGGGCAAGATACATGGTTTTGTCATCGGCAAGGTTTATAGCTACTTCGGTTGCCTTCATCAGTTCAATTACGGCAATGCCGCCCGCTATAACCACAATAATGGCGATTATCATAATGCTAAGTTTGATCTTAATTTTCATTTCATTACTCCTTTACCTTTTTGATATAAAATTCGTCAAAAAAATTTTCAGTATATAAGCCGCTAATTTAAAGATAATTTATAGTTGTTTTGGCGAAAGTTACCTTTATTATAACGATTATTCTGCCATTTTTTGAAAATAATTACAAGAAAGAATTAATATATTTCAGAATGATTCCATACGCCCGTGAATGTAAATCCGCCTGTTTTTGACTGTCCGCAGAAACTTTCTACTATAATAAGTAGCGGAGAGCTCTTGGTTTACAGCTTAAGCGAAAATGTCTTTTCTCATGCTGATTGTTTTGTTGCGTTTACTGTTCATTTCGGCATTGGGAACAAATCCATTCTTTTGGTAGAATTCTATAACAGTTCCGTTGTGTTCTATATCGGCATCTACAGTGATAAAACGGCAGGCAAAAAGCTGGCGGTTGCAGGTACGGGCAATGGCTAAAGCACTGTTGATCATGTATGTGCCAAGTCCTTTGTATTTGCTCTGCGCTTGATGGGAAACGGCCAGTTTTGCGATTTTCATTGCAGGGATGGTCTTAAAAGGATAATTGAGATTGTGGATTTCCTTTTCTGACATTGATAATTTAATTGCATCCGCAATGAGCGACATATAGGCGGCAATATTGCCGGTAGCCCGTTCTCTTAATAGCCATGTTAAGGCAATATGATCATTCTGAGAACGCAGGGCATCATCAAACAGATAATTATTGTATTCATCTACAAGACACGAAAAACCGTCTAATGAGGTATCAGATGACAGTTGTTCAATCCAAAAATAAATATCACCAGTAACGAGGTTTATTGACTGTCGCTTATTCATTTTTTGAGAAGCCTCATAAAGGCTTCTTCTTCCGCTTTATGCCGTTTTAGAGCCGCCGCTGTCGGTTTCCGGCGGATTTCCTGTATGACTTGATAAACTATTTTTTTGTCCTTTATCTCAGTTGGTTGGACGGGCTTTACTCTGGCTCCCATTTTACTACCTCTCTAATGAATATAGCATAAAAATGAAAAGAAAGGGGAATAGAGGACAAGCCAAGCGTAGGCAAGTGAGAAATTCTCCAAAATCCCGCCAAATTTGCTTGAAATTTCCAAGTTCCGTTTTTTGAATATTCAAAAAAGGGTGGAAAATGACACACTTTACCCAATTACCCGTATTTTCTTATTTTTTGATGATTTTCCCTATCCTTTTTAAAAGGTCGTCCTTGTCGTAGGGTTTCTTGATATAGTCAACAGCGCCCATTTCATGCGCGTGTTTTATGTCCTCGGGATCATCAGAAACCGTGAAAAACGCTATCGGGGTATCATGCAAAGAGCTTATCGCTTTTATTCTATTATATGTATTCCAGCCGTCCATATCCGGCATTATCAAGTCCAGCAATATTAAATGGGGAACAAGCCCCTGATAGAAAAAGCCCAGCGCGTCTTTGCCCGATGAAACTGTGGTTATATCATAATCTTTCTTTAACACTTCATTTACCATCTCAAGATGTATCGAATCGTCGTCCACCATAAGGATTTTTTTCTTCTCGTTGCCGGCAGAATCAATAAACTTCTCAGTTTCGCTTTTTAATGACTCAAAGTTGCGGTTGTTTTCTATGCTCATTTCATTGACATGGCTTATGGAAACATTTATCTGATTAACGCCTTTAAGAATCTCATTCATGCCATCCGCGGTTTCTTTGCTGGTTTTAATAAATCCCTCTGTCTGCTTAACCAGAGTCTCCCCAGATTCCGCCATGTTGTCAGAGCCTTTTTTAACCGAAGCCGTTATGTCCCGCAGCCGGCTTATGGATTCCAGTATCTGCCTTCCGCCTGTTTCCTGCTCTTCCATCGCGTTGCGGATATTCTGCTCATGCTCCGAAACTGTCCTTACGCCTGAGTCTATTGCGCCGAAACGGTTCAATACTTCATTTGAAGATTTGGTAATATTGTCTATGGAAGCCTTTATTTTTTTCAACATCGTCGCTGTGGTTTTTGACTGCTTGCTGGACGACTCGGCAAGTTTTCGGATTTCATCGGCTACGACGGCGAAACCCTTGCCCGCTTCACCTGCATGGGCGGCTTCTATCGCGGCGTTCATCGAAAGCAGATTGGTCTGGCTCGCTATATTGTTCATTAACGAGTTTATCTGTAAAAGGCCCTCTGAATCATGGGATATTTCCTTTATCTCCTGCGCGACCAACTGGAGCCCCGCCCTGCCGTTCTCGGAGGCTTCGGTTAAAGCGCTTACATTCTTGTTGTTGTCTATCAGCGTCTGAGTTACCGAATGAATGTTAGCTGTCATTTCCTCAATGGCGGAAGACGACACGTTAACGCTTTCGGTCTGATCCTCAATCATTTTTTTAAGGTTGTCAATGTTTTCCTTAATGTCGCCTACCGCCTTGCCCGCTTCGTTAGCCCCTTTTTCCTGTTCGACCATGAGGTTTTTCATGTTGTCAAGGTGAGAAGTAATCTGTTCTACGGCTGTCGAAGTTTTGCCCATATTGTTGGAAAGCTCAAAGCTGGTATGGTTAAGCCCGTTGATTTTGTATTTGATTATCCCGATAAGGTTTCTGATTTTTTCCATAGTCTTGTTGAAGTAGTTGGAAAGATCGCCTATTTCATCGGCGGATTTTATCGGTATCCGTTTGGTTAAATCGCCTTCGCCTTCGGATATGTCTTCGAGCGTCCGCGCTACATTAACTATCGGCTTGCTTATGGATCGCGCCATGAATACGGCGACTAAAACCAATAAGAGCAGTACAATGACGCTTATCGCAACGCTTAAATAAAGCATTTGATAAACCGGAGCCATTATCGTATTGTTCATAATGGCTACCGCGTAACTCCAGGGAGTTCCCGTATCCCCGATAGGAACGGGAATAAGAAACACTTTCACCGTCGCGTTAATTGCCGCGATATAATTGGAAAAAGTAAAAAATTCGCCTTTTTTAATAGCGCTCACAAAATCATCATTATATTTTCCCGTCATATCCCTTTCGGTTTCTGACGCGTTTTTTCCGAAACGGCTTGGATCAAAGTGGGCGGCAATAGTGCCGTCATTGCTGAAAACGGCGGTTATGGCGTCGGGAAAAGGTTTTTCGGTCTGCGAAATATTCTGAATATCGTCAAGGTGAAGGTCCATACCCACAACGCCGATGGTTTTGTTGTGCTCCTCGTTAAATATAGGAATGCAAATTGAGGTCATCAATATTGTTTTTCCGTTCACGTCATACTGGTACGGGTTTAAAATTGTAGGAATGCCCGAATCCCTCGCCTTGACGTAAGCCGGGTCATCAAAGTCTTCCAAAACAAGCAATTTGACGCTTCCGTTATCCCAGTAATAATACGGAGAAAAACGTCCGCCGGAACTTGTTCCCTTTGTTCCTATAAACTGCTGGTCATTGCCTTCCAGAACATCCGGTTCCCATACGCACCATGCCGCGATAATTCCGGTGTTTTTAATAACCAAACCTTCAATTATTATATTAAATATATTACGGCGGGTGCTGGGCACGATATTTTGATATTGTTCCATTATATCGGCTATGGTATCCAACTGTTCCAGATGCGTTTCAAGAAATTCAGCGATTTCGTTGGCGGAGTCATGAGCTTTGCTTTGGGCGTACTGTTCCGAAAGATTGATGATGCTTTCCCGGGAGCGGAAAAGAAGAGTAATACTGACCGAAGCGACAGCGAATATGCCAAGCACGACCATAACCGCCGTGAGTTTTATATTTATTTTCAATTTTTTCTCCTGAATTCTAAGATGAACGCCTAAAACAATAAATCTTTTAAAAAATTATATGCTACTCAGAATAAAGCAATTTATTGTTTTAGGCAAGACCTTTTTAACGTCATGCGGCGTGGAGAATTTTCCCCACTCTGTCTATCAGATCGTCTCTATCATAAGGCTTCTTGATATAATCAATCGCTCCCATATTATGCGCCCGTTCTATATCTTCAGGATCGTTTGACGATGTTAAAAACGCTATCGGGGTATCGTACAGGCCGCTTATCGCCTTTATTCTGCTGTAAGTATCCCAGCCGTCCATATCCGGCATTGTTAAGTCCAGCAATATTAATTGGGGGACAAGGCCCTGATAAAATAAGTTCAGCGCGTCTTTACCGGAATCGGCGCTCAATATGTCATAATCGTTATGCAGCACTTCATTTACCATTTCCAGATGAATACTGTCATCGTCTACAATAAGAATTTTTTGCTTTTCATCGCCTACAGTGTCATTAAATTTTTCCGTTTCATGTTTTAAGGATTCAAAGCTCCGGTTGTTTTCCAAACTTACCTCATTTACATGGTTTACCGAAACTTTTATCTGGTTAATGCCCGCCAGTATCTCGTTCATGCTTTCCGTAGCTTCCTGACTCGTTTTTATGAATTCGTCCGTTTCCTTTACCAGTGTTTCGCCGGATTTTGCCATGTCGTCGGAGCCTTTCTTAACGGAGTGCGTTATGTCCCTTAAACGCCCTATTGATTCCAGTATTTGCTTCCCTCCGATTTCCTGCTCCTGCATCGCTTTAAGAATATTCTGCTCATGATCGGAAACTGTTTTTACGCTGGAGTCTATCGCCCCGAAACGACCCAGCACATCGTTAGACGATTTTGTAATGTTGTCTATGGACGCCTTGATTTTTTTAAGCATCGCGGTGGTGGTTTTTGACTGCTTGCCGGATGATTCGGCAAGTTTGCGGATTTCATCGGCGACAACGGCAAAACCTTTTCCCGCTTCTCCAGCATGAGCCGATTCAATCGCGGCGTTCATGGAAAGAAGGTTCGTCTCGCTCGCGATACTTTTCATAACCGAGTTAATTTCCAGCAACCCTTCGGATTCACGCGCTATCTCCTGTATCTCCTGCGCGACTGTCTGGAGGCCCGTCTTGCCGTATTCGGACGCCTCTACCAAAGCATCGACATTTTTGCTGTTATCCGAAAGCGTCTGCGTTACCGAATGAATGTTAGCTGTCATTTCCTCAATTGCGGAAGACGACATGTCCACGCTTTCAGCCTGCTGTTCTATCATTTTTTTAAGGCTGTCAATATTTGTTTTAATAACCTCCACCGCCTCGCCCGCCACAAACGCGCCGTTTTCCTGTTTAACCATCAAATTTTCCGTGTTTTCAAGGTTAGATGAAATCTGCTGTACGGCAGACGAGGTTTTTTCCATATTCGCCGAAAGCTCAAAACTGGTATTGTTAAGCCCGTTGATTCTGTATTTGATAGTTCCCACAAGGTTTCTGATTTTTTCCATAGTGAGGTTAAAATAATGCGCAAGACTGCCTATCTCGTCATTCGCGCTGACGGAGATGACTTTTGTAAGGTCTCCCTCGCCCTCTGAAATATCCTTGAGAGTGTTTACCACTACGGTAATCGGCCTTGTTATTGAAAGAGAAAAAACCAGCGCGGCAATAAGGGAAATTATTATGGAAACGCCCAATATCAGCCGCGCCGTAAAAAGCGATTTTTGTACGTTTGAAAATTCATAATCCGCCGCCAACAGCCCGACAACTTTATTGCCGTCGGAAATCGGCCTAATGGCGGTTATAAACGTACCCCATTCATCGGTATAAGGTTTTGAGGTAATGCTGAACGTGTTGTTTTTATATACATCCCTGAAAATCGGCATATCGTCAACTTCATAAAGGGAGAAGCGTTCCTCCCAGGGGAGTTCCCACAATTCTTTATCGGTATCAAAAAGAAACCGGAAATTATTGCCGTCGGGAATCAGATAATAGATATATGCCAAATCAAAACTTTCCTGCGTTTCATACATATTATGGACAATGTCCCAATATTCGTCCGTTCCGGCTTTTCCCGCCTGTATTATATAATCGGGGTCTCTCAACTGCGGGAAACATCTTTCTTCAGTTTCCAGTATATGACTAAGATTATCGTAATAGGATTTTTTAATGTGTTTTGCGTAAGGAACATACATTAGCAGGGAAATAACAAGTCCTACTGAAGCAAAGAATATGAGAAATTTCCATTTCAAGCTCTTCATCATATTTCTCTCCTTTACAGGAACATCTAAAAACTATTAGATATTTCTATCGTCTATAATTATAAAATAGTAATTTTTAGAAGCTGCGACAAGGAAAAAAGCTCGGTATAGTTATTTTTGTTTTAATTTTGTTTTTTCAGGATTTTCCCCACTCTTTTTATCAAATCCTCATTGTCATAAGGCTTTTTGATATAATCGACCGCCCCCATTTCACGCGCGTGTTTTACATCATTCGGGTCTTCGGAAGCGGTGAAAAACGCTATCGGGGTATCGTACAGTCCGCTTATCGCTTTTATTCTGCCGTAAGTATCCCAGCCGTCCATATCCGGCATTATCAAGTCCAGCAAAATCAATTGGGGAACAAGCCCCTGATAAAACAGGTTAAGCGCTTCTTTGCCGGATTTTGCGGTAGTTATATCGTATTCGTTCTGCAGCACCGCCTCCACCATTTCAAGATGAATAGTGTCGTCGTCTACTATTAGAACTTTTTGTTTTTCATCGCCTACAGTGTCATTGAATTTTTCCGTTTCCTGTTTTAACGATTCAAAATTGCTGCTGTTTTCATGACTCATCTCGTTTACATGGTTTACCGAAACCTTTATCTGGTTAATGCCCGCCAGTATTTCGTTCATTCCCTCAGCCGCTTCCTGACTGGTTTTTATGAATTCGTCCGTTTCCTTGACCAATGTTTCGCCCGATTTTGCCATGTCGTCTGAGCCTTTTTTAACGGAGTGGGTTATGTCTCTTAACCGGCCTATGGATTCCAGTATTTGCTTTCCTCCGATTTCCTGCTCCTGCATCGCTTTAAGAATATTCTGCTCATGATCGGAAACTGTTTTTACGCTGGAATCTATCGCACCGAAACGGTCCAGCACATCGTTGGACGATTTTGTAATGTTGTCTATGGACGCCTTGATTTTTTTAAGCATCGCGGCGGTGGTTTTAGACTGCTTGCTGGACGACTCGGCAAGTTTGCGGATTTCATCGGCGACAACGGCAAAACCCTTGCCCGCTTCTCCCGCGTGGGCGGCTTCTATCGCGGCGTTCATGGAAAGAAGGTTCGTCTGGCTTGCGATATTGTTCATGACCGAGTTTATTTCCAGAAGCCCCTCGGAATCACGGGCTATTTCCCGTATTTCCTGCGCAACTGTCTGGAGTCCTGTTTTGCCGTTCTCGGACGCTTCCGTTAAAGTGCTTACATTTTTACTGTTCTCCGTAAGCGTCTGAGTTACCGAATTGATGTTAGCTGTCATTTCCTCGATTGCGGAAGACGACATGTCCACGCTTTCAGCCTGCTGTTCTATCATTTTGTTAAGGCTGTCGATATTCTTTTTAATGACGCCCACCGCGTCGCCCGCCACAGACGCGCCGTTTTCCTGCTTAACCACAAGGTTTTCCATGTTGTCAAGGTTAGATGAAATCTGATTCACGGCTGTCGAGGTTTTTCCCATATTTGCCGAAAGCTCAAAACTGGTATGGTTAAGCCCGTTGATTTTGTATTTTATCGTCCCGATGCCGCCTCCAAGATGTTCGCAGAAAACGTTCACCATGCCGGCGATAGTGCCGAGCTCGTCCACGGAACAAATTGAAATTCGTTTTGTAAGGTCTTTCTGCTCGGAGGAAAGATTTTCAAGCTGCGCGATTATCGAAGTATAGACCACTCCCGTGTTTTTTTTGAGCGTAAAAGCCATAAAGAAAACACAGAGTAAAAAAATAACCAGCGGGATAAATAATGAAGAAGCGGCTTTTCCTTCCATTACCTCCAGAGACCCGCCGAGCCGGTGAATGCCGAGCAGGGTAACCGAACAGGTAAAAAGCACGGCGTCCAGAACTCCCGCCATCGGGATGATCCACGCTTTGGCTTCCTGCCGCTTTTCACGGCAGTCGGCGGGGTATCTTGTAAAATTATGGGCGAGCAGAGTGGCGGAGACTATGCTGTCTCCCGCAACATATATAAATGTGCCTACCAGCATTCCGAATGACAGTAACGCCAAAAACAGCGCCCCTTTTATTGAGTGATCAACCCCAAGATAATCGCCTGAAAAAATAATTCCAAGAAAAGCGGCGTGAGTTACCACATTAAGCGCAATCCTTTTAATAGGCACTGCCCCTATTTTTTTAAGCCATACCAGATATTCTTCCCCGTCCAGTTTTGTAATGTAATTATGATCAAAATACCGGGCGCCATTTCCCAAAATAAGGCAGTAGAGCGCAAAGAAGATAAGCGCCGGAATCCCCAAACGGAAACGAAGCTGTGAAAAAGAATTTTCAAAAAAGAGAAGTATCAAAAAATCAGCCGCAATCATCGCAAACCCTGTCAGTACGACAAGAGTAAGAAAAGTGAATTTTTGGTTTTTCATCTTAAGCTCCTTTCAATACAGGCCGTAAACGTCGGCGGATCAAACGGCTTTGAAATATAATCCGCCCGAGGTTTTTCAAAATCATGTTCCTTAGCGGTTTTTTCCCAGTCTTGAATTGCGCTTATCAGGTCCGTCAGGTAATCGGAAAAAACTGCCAAATTATTCCGAATGAAAATCAAATCGCCCGCCCAGCCGGCGGCTTCAAGCCCCGAAGCCCGAACCGACAAATCCACAGCCCCTATGACGGCGGCGGAACTTTTTATGGAGTTTACATGTTTGACAAAATCGGACAAGGTTTCCGAAACAGGTACGGTTTGCAATAACGGAAGGCGTTCCTCCGCTTCTTTGCAGAACAAACCCAGAAACTGCCTGTAATTGTCGAATGACCCGCCGGCTATAGAGATTCCTTTTGCCGTATCAACGCCTGAGATACTGACAACATGGTTCTGTTTTGATAATTGTTCTTTAACCTCCACTTTTTTCTCCTCAACTTTTTATAATTAATACGGAAAGAATAAATAACGCGATTTTTTTTTCACGGTGATATTTTACAAAACAACGCGCGACAAAACCGCGACAAATTCCTACTGTTTTAATATTTTGTCGTGCTGTTTATGTTTCGCTTATTCTTTCAGCATTTTTTCCACCCTGCGCAGCAGATCGTCCTTGTCATAAGGCTTTTTGATGTAATCGACCGCGCCCATTTCGTGGGCGTGCTGTATGTCCTGCGGATCGTTTGAAACAGTGAAAAACGCTATCGGGGTGTCGTGCAAGCGGCTTATAGCTTTTATTCTGCCGTAAGTATCCCAGCCGTTCATGTCCGGCATTATTAAGTCCAGCAATATTAATTTGGGAATAAGGCCCTGATAGAATAAACCTAACGCTTCTTTGCCGGATTCGGCGGTTGATATATCATATTCGCCTGACAGCACGGCTTCCACCATTTCAAGATGAATAGCGTCGTCGTCTACAATAAGAACTTTTTGTTTTTCATTGCCTGTATTAACGTTAAATTTTGCCGTCTCCAGTTTTAAAGATTCAAAATTATTGCTGTTTTCATGGCTTATTTCATTTACATGATTCACCGAAACTTTTATCTGGTTAATGCCTGTCAGTATTTCGTTCATGCCGTCCGCCGCTTCCTGACTGGTCTTTATGAATTCGTCAGTTTCCTTAACCAGAGTCTCGCCGGATTTTGCCATGTCGTCAGAGCCTTTTTTAACCGAGTCCGTTATTTCCCTCAATATGCTTATGGATTCCAGTATCTGTTTGCCTCCTGTTTCCTGCTTTTGCATAGCTTTAAGAATGTTTTGTTCATGCTCTGAAACTGTTTTAACGCTTGAGTCTATAGCCCCGAAACGATCCAGCACGTCGTTTGACGATTTTGTGATGTTGTCTATGGAGGCTTTTATTTTTTTCAGCATCGCCGTAGTGGTTTTCGACTGCCTGCTTGACGATTCGGCGAGTTTGCGGATTTCATCGGCGACTACCGCAAAACCTTTGCCGACTTCCCCGGCGTGAGCCGCCTCAATCGCTGCGTTCATAGAGAGCAGATTTGTCTGGCTTGCGATACTGTTCATTACCGAGTTTATTTCCAGCAGTCCTTCGGAATCATGGGCTATTTCCCGTATTTCCTGCGCTACAGTCTGGAGTCCGGTTTTGCCGTTTTCGGACGCTTCAACCAAAAAGCCCACGTTTTTGCTGTTTTCCGCAAGCGTCCGGGTTACCGAGTGAATGTTAGCTGTCATTTCCTCTATGGCGGAAGACGACTTGTCCACGCTTTCAGCCTGCTGTTCTATCATCTTGTTAAGGCTGTCAATATTCGCCTTAATTGTCCCTACCGCCTCGCCTGCCACCAGCGCCCCGTTTTCTTGTTTGACTACAATGTTTTCCATGCTGTCAAGGTTGGATGAAATCTGATTCACGGCTGTCGATGTTTTTTCCATATTGGCGGAAAGTTCAAAACCGGTATGGTTAAGCCCGTTTATTTTGTATTTAATCGTCTTTATAAGATTTTTTATTTTTTCCATTGTAAGGTTGAAGTAACCGGCAAGTTCTCCAATCTCATTATCCCTGTATGTTTCTATCTTTCCGGTTAAGTCCCCTTCACCCATAGAAATTTCTTTCAGTATAGAATTGATTCTGCCGATTGGTGAAAAAATCTGCCGCAAAAGGAGCATGACCAGCGCAAGGCCGAATAAAATAAAAAATACGCCTATCACTATCTGCTGTCTTATGTTTTTGATAATCGTATTATGAAGAATTTCGCCGTCATAATCACAGCCGACAATTCCAACTTCCTCTCCGGCGGAATTTCTTATAGCGATGTAGAACGAAACAAGCCAGCCCCAGTCTTCCTGATTCACCAGACTGCCGCTCTCGGTTTTTCCCGAAGCCCATGCCCTTCTGAACGCGTCGTCATAACCGCTTGTATCTTCCTCGTCTCCCAGAGCGGAAAAATTTTCAGCGTCGTCGGGTTCCGCGCTGCCGTCAATGACATACTGCCAAACATCATCTTTAACCGGAGCCATAGTGTACAAATACGCGCAGTTTGCGAAATTTCTTAATTGCAGAAGATTAACTCTTGTTTCTTCATAAAAAGGATCATTTAAGTCCCTTGATTCCGCGAGCGCCTCAAAGGAATCTCCGTCAATAAGTGAAACCGCTTTTTCAACTATGTAGATGCCTTGCGCGGCGAACGTTTCCGTTACGGATTTTGACATTTGGCGTATTCCCAGCACGGACATTATTCCAATCAGGGTAATAATGAAAACGGACAGGAGCGCGGCGAATCGGAATCTCAGCGATTGAAAAATTTTCATGCTTTTCAAATTATTCAACCTTGAATCGGGAAACTTCCCGCATCAAAGTGTCGATGCCCTCGCGGTTTTTGTTGCTAATATCATTGACATGGTTTACGGCGGTATTTATCTGATCCGCCCCTGAAGCTATCTCTTTCATGCCGTTGGTTATTTCATGAGTCGTTGTTTCAAGATTGTTGCTTTCACGAATTACTTCCCCGGCGCCTTCAAGCATTTCGTTTGAGCCGCTTTTTACCTGCCGCGTGATTTCGTTCACATTGCTTACGCCCTCAAGAATCTGCTTGCTTCCCTGTCCCTGTTCTTCCATCGCGCTGCGTACATTTTCCTCCTGTTGTGAAACAATCTTCACGCTTGAGTCAATCGCCTCAAATCTGTTAAGCACGTTTTCCGTGGAATGCGTAATCTTGTCTATCGATCCTTTTATTTTCTTTAAAACATTGTTGATTGTTTTTGACTGTTCGCTGGAACTCTCAGCCAGTTTGCGTATCTCATCGGCGACAACGGCGAATCCTTTTCCCGCTTCTCCCGCGTGAGCGGCCTCAATCGCGGCGTTCATCGAAAGCAAATTTGTCTGGCTCGCGATGTTTTCCATTACAGCGTTAATTTCCATAAGCCCTTCGGACTCGCGGGCTATTTCCTGAATGTCTGTTGACACTTCCTGCAATCCGGCGCGCCCCACTTCGGACGCGTCCGTCAATGTTTTTACATTGCCTGAATTTTTAACCAATGTATCGGTAACGGAATTGATATTGGCCACCATTTGTTCAATCGCCGATGAGGCATGGGAAACATTGCGGCTCTGGTTCTCGACATGGCTGTTGAGTTTGTTTATGTTCACCACAACCTGTTCCATAGTCGCGTGAGTTTCCGTAACGCTCGCGCTCTGGTTAATAACCCTGCCTTCTATGCTTTGTATGTTAGCTGTAATTGCATTGACCGCCGCCGCCGTTTGGGTCATGTTGCTCGCGAGGTTATTGCCGATTTCGGACAGTACGCCGGCTTCTTTTTTAACGTTTTTGACAAGGTTTCTGATTTTTTCCATCGTGTTGTTAAAGTTACAGGCAAGTTCGCCTATTTCGTCCTTTGTACCGACATTGACGCTGGACGTCATATCGCCGGTTGCGACTTTTTCAAACGCGTGGTTCAAGAGACTGATAGGTCGGCTGATCGTGCTGGATATATAAACCGCCAGCAATATGGTGGCGGTGAACGCGACTGCCAGCGCGATAATGATTACTGTAAACAGCGTCCTTGACAGTTTTTCCGAGCGAACGGATATTGAACGCGCGTATTTTACTACGGAGTCAAAACAGCGGTTATAATTTTCCAGAATTTTGTCGCTGTATTCCCTGCATCGTTCCAGCGCGACTGTAATGACTGCGCTGTCGGATGTCTTGGAAGCCTCATACATCGAAAGGATGACGGGTGTAAGATCATTTTTATATATCGCGTTGGCTTCCTCGAAAAGACGCTTCACCTCGCTGTCTTTTATTAAAGTTTTGTACTCTTCTATGTATCCGTCCAGCGCCGGCAGCAGTTTCTGTATTTGTTGAAACTCTGCTTCAACCAGCGTAAAGTCGCCCATTAAGGACGCTATTACCATTTCCCGCACGTATACCCTTACCGTAAGCAGCGTTTGCTCAACTTTGGACAATGTCGGCATCGGCAGGACGCTGTTTTCATACATATAAGAACCGGAATGTTCAATCTGCCTCATTCCGAAAATGCCGATTACGCCTACAGCTACAGCCAACACCGCGACAATCATGAAACTCAGCATGAGTTTCGCCCGTACTTTCATATTCTTCATATAATCCCTTAATCACGCAACCTTGAACCTTGAAACTTCACGCATCAAAGTGTCAATGCCTTCGCGGTTCTTGTTGCTTATATCGTTGACATGGTGTACCGCAACATTTATCTGATCCGCGCCGGAAGCTATTTCTTTCATGCCGTTGGTTATTTCATGAGTCGCGGTTTCAAGGTTGTTGCTTTCACGAATTACTTCCCCGGCGCCTTCAAGCATTTCGTTTGAGCCGCTTTTTACCTGCCGGGTAATTTCGTTTACATTGCTTACGCCCTCAAGAATCTGCCTGCTTCCCTGTCCCTGTTCTTCCATTGCGCTGCGTACATTTTCTTCCTGCTGCGAGACAATCTTCACGTTTGAGTCAATCGCCTCAAATCTGTTAAGCACGTTTTCCGTGGATTGAGTTATTTTGTCTATCGATCCTTTTATCTTCTTTAAAACATTGCTGATCGTTTTGGACTGTTCTCCGGAACTCTCCGCCAGTTTGCGTATTTCATCGGCGACAACGGCGAAACCTTTTCCCGTTTCTCCCGCGTGGGCGGCCTCAATCGCCGCGTTCATCGAGAGCAGGTTCGTCTGGCTAGCGATATTTTCCATTACAGCGTTAATTTCCATAAGCCCTTCGGACTCGCGGGCGATTTCCTGAATATCCGTTACAACTTCCTGCAATCCCGCGCGCCCCATTTCGGAGGCTTCCATCAATGTCTTTACATTGTCTGAATTTTTTACAAGGGTATCGGTAACGGAATTAATGTTGGACACCATTTGCTCAATCGCCGATGAAGCGTGAGAAACATTGCGGCTCTGGTTTTCGACATGGCTGTTGAGTTTGTTGATGTTTGTAACAACCTGTTCCATAGTGGCGTGGGTTTCACTTACGCTCGCGCTCTGGTTAATAACCCTGTCCTCTATGCTTTGTATGTTGGCGGTAATTTCATTGACAGCCGCCGCCGTTTGGGTCATGTTGCCGGCAAGGTCATTGCCGATTTCGGACAGCACGTCGGCTTCTCTTTTGACATTTAAGACAAGGTTTCTGATTTTTCCCATTGTATTGTTAAAGTCCCGCGCAAGGTCGCCTATCTCGTCTTTTGTGTCGACCTCTACGTTATGCGTCATATCCCCCTCGGCTACAACTTCCAGAGCGCCGGCTACTTTGAGGAGCGGTTTGGTAATGTTTGATGTAATAATTAACGACAGGAAAAAACTTACAATTATAGCGACAATGATGACCGCCATGATAACGCGCTTGGACATTTCGCCCAAATTGTTGTTTTCTATTATTATGTCATTAAGCAAAACGCCGTAACGCGTTTCTATTTTTTCCAAATCGGTGATAAAGTCTCTTAATTTCGGAATAATATCTTCTTTGAATTTTTTCGCCGCTTCATCCTTATCCCCGTTATTAAGATGATTGAGAATTTCCCCCGCTTTGGAATGAATGAGACGATGCGGCTCAATGATCGTATTAAGCAGAGAAAGAGCTTCCGGGTCAGTCATCTTTTTTGCCTCATCGCTGTTCAGATATTTGCCTAAAGAACATGAAGCGGAATCAAGCGAACCTGAGAACGCCGCTTCCGTATATACCGCGTCCGACAGTTCTTCTCTCCAGATAAAGTGATCATTCAATATCGAAGTTATGCTCATTCTTACTTCCGACAACCGAAGTATTTTATCGGATGAAGACGTTAACTTTGTATTGCTGTAATACCCTACAGCGCCAAGCAATACCCCTATTACGACAACAATGGAGAAACCGCCGAATAGTTTTGCGCGTATTTTCATTTATTTAAACCTCTTTTTACACCGCTCATACGGTGAGTCTTATCTAACATCAACACGCAGTGTTAATGAATGTTCTTGTTTTGTTTTCGCTATTCCACCTTGAACCGCGAAACTTCGCGTATCAAAGTGTCGATGCCTTCGCGGTTCTTGGCGCTTATCTCGTTTACATGGTGTACCGCTACATTTATTTCATCCGCGCCGGAAGCTATCTCGTTCATGCCGTTGGTAATTTCCTGCGTCGCCTTTTCAAGATTGTTGCTTTCACGTATTACTTCCCCGGCGCCTTCAAGCATTTCATTTGAGCCGCCCTTTACCTGCCGCGTGATTTCGTTTACATTACTGACTCCCTCAAGAATCTGTTTGCTTCCCTCGCCCTGTTCTTCCATCGCATTGCGCACATTTTCTTCCTGCTGAGAGACAACCTTCACGCTTGAGTCAATCGCCTCAAAACGGTTGAGAACGTTTTCGGTTGAACTGGTTATCTTGTCGATTGACCCTTTTATCTTTTTTAAAACATTGCCGATTGTTTTTGACTGTTCGCTTGAACTCTCCGCCAGTTTGCGTATTTCATCGGCGACTACGGCGAAACCTTTTCCGGCTTCTCCGGCGTGGGCGGCTTCAATCGCCGCGTTCATCGAAAGAAGGTTCGTCTGGCTCGCGATGTTCTCCATTACGGCGTTAATTTCCATAAGCCCTTCGGACTCGCGGGCGATTTCCTGAATATCAGTCGCGACTTCCTGCAATCCGGCGCGTCCCACTTCGGAGGCGTCCGTCAATGTTTTTACATTGCTTGAATTTTTAACCAATGTTTCGGTAACTGAATTGATATTCGCCACCATTTGCTCAATCGCCGATGAAGCCTGAGAAACATTGTGGCTCTGGTTCTCGACATGACCGTTGAGCTTGTTTATGTTTAGCACAACCTGTTCCATAGTCGCGTGAGTTTCCGTAACGCTCGCGCTCTGGTTAATAACCCTGCCTTTTATGCTCTGTATGTTGGCGGTAATTTCGTTAACCGCCGCCGCCGTTTCCGTCATGTTACTTGCAAGATCATTGCCGATTTGAGACAGCACGGCGGCTTCTTTTTTAACGTTTATAACAAGGTTCTTTATTTTTTCCAGCGTTTTGTTGAAGTACAGGGCAAGGTCGCCTATCTCGTCCTTGGAATTGACCGTAATGGCGCGCGTAAGATCGCCTTCGCCTTCCGCAATGTCTTTGAGGGTGTCCGCCACGCGGGCGACAGGTTTGGCTATCGAGCTTCCGATAAAAAACGCTATGACAATTCCCGCAATAATGCTTATGACGCCTACCAAAAGGGTGGAATTTCTCATTTTTATAAGCTGATTGTCAATATCAACATTTTCAACCGAGTTGTACATTAACCAGTTTTTAAAAGCGGGAATTTCATTAAAGTTGCTTAATAATTTTTTCCCGTTATATGTATAAGACGCCTCTCCGTTTCTTTCCTTCACTGATTCTGCGAACATCGCGCCCAAAGAAGCGAGAGCCGGATTTTTTTTCGCTTCTTCTTCCGGCGTGTAACGATTGGCTACCATGTCTTTGTTCGGGTGGGCGACGGTAACCGCCTGCCCCGAAGAAATATCCATTATGTAACAGTAACCGCTCGGCATATTTACACTTAAATTTTCAAGCATAATATCCGTCAGATAATCCACGCCGTCCTTTTCCGCCATCAATATCCCGATAACGGGAGCGTCTTTTTCATTGCTTTGGCGTATCGGAACCGCCATTACAATTACCGGCTTGCCCGTTGCGCGGCTTACGACAATATCAATGTTGTTTTCTCCCGCCATCGCCTTTTTAAAATAAGAGCGGTCAAATACATTGTTGTGGGTGGTATTTATTACGCTTGTATAACTGCCGTCCGCCAGAACCAGCGCCATTTGCTGAGCTTTGATGCGGGGAACTTCCGGCAATAAATCCGCGTGAACAATCGCCCAGTCCAGAGTGCGAATGCTGGGCCTGTTGGCGATTTCAAAAAGTATGCTGAGTTCCCAATTTAAAAGCGTGCTCATAAGTTTTGCGTTTGCCTGATTCTCGGACTCTAATGAGCTGATGACGGACTCTGTCAGTGTATTGGAACTGAGACGCAGCGCCAGTATTTCAAGGCTGGCGGACGTTACAAACACGACAAGCCCGATAAGCAGCGGAACTCTTACGCTTAATTTCATTTCTTTTCTCCTTAACGTTTTAAAATACAAAGTCCGGCATCCGGCCGACATACGCCCGGCATCCGGCATTAAAACGCGGCATGTCTGCGGTTATATTTCGCGGACTATGCGCTCAAGCGTGGACAAATTCCTGCAGAGGCTGTTCTGGTAATAATCCATTTTGTTTAACGCTTTGGAGAGACTGTTCAAGCTGTCGTATACAGAAAGCAAAAGTCTCATATTGTCCTGTGTTTCAGTTTTTCCTGTTGTTAATTCTTCGTGTGTTTCACCTAACATAACGAAAGAACAGGGCTGTGTTGTTTTTGTCATAAAATGCACTCCTTTGTGCTATATTATCGGAGAATTATACAAAACAGAGCGCGACAAATATGTGACAACCAGGAAAATTATTAAAAAATTTTAACGGGTTAAGCAATGAGGAAATATTTTTTCATTCTGAAACGGTTTGAGAGGGGAAGCATCAATACTTTTTTAGAATCGGAAGAATCCTTTTCAGCACTTTGTCTCTGTCCAAAGGTTTGACAATGTAGCCCTTTGCCCCCATAAGAACGCATTTTTTTACAACGTCTTCGCTTCCAAGAGCGCTGACCATAACTATTGTGGCTTCTTTGTCAAATTCCAGAATTTTTTCCAGCGTTGAAATGCCGTCCATTCCCTTCATGGTAATATCCAGAGTAACCAGATCAATGTCCGGGTGTAAGGCTTTGTATATATTTATTCCCTGTGATCCGTCTGAGGCGGAATCCGCAACATCAAAACCCGCGGACACAAGAATTTGACTGAGCTGTTTCGCAATAAACGCTGAATCATCAATGACGAGAACTTTAAACGGCTGACCTCTATGATTTATACCTTCCTGCATATATGCCTCCTGTAAAATTAGCAGATATTATATAATACAAGGCGCGACAAAACAGTGACAAGTATGGATAGTAATATGCTGTTTTAAAATCGACTGTACACCGTACCAAAAGAAATGAAAATCTGTATAATTGGTCTTTTTAAATGTTCGGTATTATCATTTTTACCACGGCTCAAATTGTGTCTTAGCGTGAAAACCACTATAATAAAAAGGAACAAATACAGCATTAATACGCTTTCTTCCTCATTCTTTGTACGTTTCTCCTTGCCTGCGATTATTGCGCCACCGACAGTGCGGGTAGAAAGCTTTGCGTATTAGCTTTGAGTGTGACAAATTGTTTGTTACATTCAAATTCCCGCCTATATTCCAATCTCTTGACATCCTGCACATTATAATGTACATTATAAATATGGATAGAAAAGAGCCGTTAAAAGCTGCCTTCTTTGAAACCGAGAGCGGCAATCAGCCTGTGCGGGACTTTATTCTTGAATGTACACGAGAAGATAGAAAAGAAATTGGCTCTGACATTTTTACCGTCCAGAAAAGTTTCCCATTAGGGCTGCCTCTGGTAGAAAAGACTGATACTGATTTGTGGGAGATTCGCAGTCATATATCTGACGGGATTTGCCGTATTTTTTTCACCGTCTCTCAGGAAACGATGGTTTTGTTGCATGGCTTTGTAAAGAAATCACAAAAAATCCCATCGAAAGAAATGGAGACGGCCAAAAAGCGATTAGCGGAATTCAGGAGGTTAAAAAAATGAAAGGAATTGGACAAGACTTTGACGATTTTATGATCGAACAAGGTTTATATGACGAAGCAAAAGAACTTGCGGCAAAGAAACTTATTGT
>Ga0268262_10001897_pt1 | contig 24848 bp, 23 predicted proteins | sample TergutNc150P3_FD_190354 | JGI IMG/M metagenome (GOLD analysis project Ga0268262, IMG submission 190354) | Nasutitermes corniger P3 segment gut microbial community from laboratory colony in Florida, USA - Nc150 P3 (SPAdes) (version 2) | ecosystem: Host-associated > Arthropoda: Insects >...
AAAAATCAGCGGTAACTGTTGTAGATGAAATGACTGTCGAGAACAACAGGAACTTTGAAGATCTAAAGAAGGAATCAATAAAATTCAAAATAGAAACAGGCAACGAGAAGAAAAAAATCATCGTTATTGACGATGAGGAACCTATCCGTGTCATGACAAAAGGAATGCTGGGCAATGATTACGATGTGAGTACTGTTAAATCAGGCAAAGAGGCACTGGATTTATTCCTTGATGGCTTTGTTCCCAATGTTGTATTACTGGATTTGAGTATGCCTGAAATGGACGGATGGGATACCTATAATAGAATTCGGGACATCAGCAAATTGCACAAAACCCCGATAGCGATTTTCACATCCTCAAACGACCCGAAGGACAGGGCCAAAGCGCAGGAGATGGGAGCGGTTGATTACATACACAAACCAATCAAAAAAACTGAATTGCTTGAAAAGATGGCAAAAATTCTAAAGTAGGACCCGACGTTTTGATGAGCAATGGTTTTGCGAATGACACCTGCGGCTGTGCGAAACTGAGACACTTGTATCAGAAATTTTAAGCTTCATGGAGTACCAGCGCTTCAATTGCCCTATCCACCCTTGCAAGGGCCTTTTCGCTTCCAAGGAGGCGAAGGCTCCCAAAGAGGGGAGGGCTTACCCGCTCGCCGGTTATCGCTACCCGCAGTGGCATCATTAGATCTCCCAGCTTTAACCCTTCTTTTTCGGCGAATGACTTTACCATGCTTTCCGCTTCCTCATCGCCTGGCGCTTCTGCCAGACGGCTTACTATAATCCGGGCTTTTTTCAGCAATTCCAGGGTTTCCGCCAGATCCGCTTTTTTGGGGAAGAATTCTTCCCTTTGGGGCATAGTAGGCTCGGTAAAAAGATAGCGGAGCTTTCCGGGTATCTCTGTTAGGAATACCGCGCGTTCTTTTACCAGGGGCATGGCTGCAATAAAAAGCGTTTCCTGGGCTGGATCCGGTTTTTTGGACGGGCCTCCGAAAAGCCCCTGTTCAATAGCCGAAGGCAGGCTAAGAGCCGCGAGTTCCGTATTATTTTTCATCCTGATATACTGGCCGTTAAACCATTCCAGCTTTTTGTAATCAAAGATCGCTGGGGCTTTGTTAAGTTTATCCAGGCTGAAGCGCTCCGCCAGCTCTTCCAGCGTGTAAAGGTCTTTTCCCTCTTCGTAGGAGCAACCTACCAGGGCTATGTAATTAATCAGCGCTTCCGGCAGGAAGCCCTGCTGCCTGAATTCGTCGATTCCGGTTGAGCCGTGGCGCTTGGAAAGCTTTTTCCCGTCCTGGCCCATGACCATCGGGAGGTGGCAAAAGGCGGGAGGCTCCCAGCCAAAGCTGTTGTACATAATCACGTGAAGGGGAGTGGAGGGGAGCCACTCCTGCGCCCTTAGAATGTGGGTGATGCCCATGAAGTGGTCGTCCACCACATTGGCAAGGTGGTAGGTGGGGAAGCCGTCGGATTTTAACAGCACCGGATCGGGGTTTACATCTTCGTTTTTCCATTCCACGTTCCCCACGATGTGATCGTAAAACTTGGTTACAGACGCCGCCTTTCCATCCGGAGTTTCTTCACCCAGAGGAATTTTAAGGCGTATAGTGTGAGCTTCCCCGGCCTTGGCGCGGCGGGCGGCTTCCTCGCGGGGGATGCCGCGGCAAAAGCGATCGTAGCCGCTTTCGGATGAATGGGAAGCCTCCCTTTCCTTGCGGATCCTTTCAATGCGCTCGGCACTGCAGAAACAGTAGTAGCCCCGGTCTTTTTTTACCAATTCTTCCGCATGCTTTTGGTACAGCTCTGTCCTTTGCGATTGAATATAAGGGGCGCTGGGGCCGCCTAAATCGGGGCCTTCGTCCCAGTGAAAGCCGAGCCATGAAAAGGTGTCGTACAGATTTTTTACATATTTATCTTCGCACCTTGTTTGATCGGTGTCTTCAAGCCTGAGGACAAATTTTCCATTCGACGAACGGGCAAAGAGATAGTTGAATAAAGCGGTTCTGACGCTCCCAATGTGCTGGTTTCCTGTTGGAGAAGGGGCGTAGCGGTCTCGTATTTCCATGTATTTTACTATATTATACAGTAAGGGAAAAGAATAGGAGTACAGCATGGCAAAGGATAAAGAACAAATAATAAATAACAAAGAACAAATAGGAAAGAACAAAGAGGTAAAGAGCAAAGGGCAGTTGCTTGCGGACAAACTTTTTATTAACCTCAAAAATTGCTGGGAAGGCATTGACGCGAAAACCGGGAAGGAAGTTGAAGAGTTAGCCGCTTCATACAAAACAATGCTTGACAGGGGAAAAACGGAGCGGGAGTTTAGTGCCGAAGCGGTGGAGCTGCTGAAAAAACAAGGCTTTAAGGAACTTGATTATGCATCGGGCCAAAGCGGCAAGAAAAAGGCTTTTGCGCCGGGGACAAAGGTATTCGAGCATATAAGGGGCAAAGCCCTTGTCTGCGCGGTTATCGGTAAAAAGCCGCTTGAGGAAGGGATCAACATAGTGGGTGCGCATGTGGATTCGCCCAGGCTGGATCTCAAGCAGAACCCTGTTTACGAGGATAATGATTTCGCCTTGCTGGACACCCATTACTATGGGGGCATAAAAAAGTACCAATGGACAACTATACCCCTTGCCATGCACGGGGTTTTCATAGATTCAAAGGGAAAGAAAATCAGCGTTACGATAGGCGAGAAAGATGACGACCCGGTGTTTACCATTACTGACCTTTTGCCCCACCTTGCCCAGGATCAGATGCAGAAGAAAGCTTCCGAAGTGGTGGAAGGCGAAGACCTGGACGTGCTTTCCGGCTCCCGGCCTTACGATGACGAAAAGGCAAAAGAAAAAGTTAAATTGCGTTTCCTTTCGATTCTGAACGAAAAGTACGGCCTGGACGAGAAAAGCTTTGCCATCGCGGAAATTGAATTTGTCCCCGCAGGGAAAGCACGCGACCTTGGGCTTGATCGCAGCATGATAGGCGGCTACGGCCACGACGACAGGAGCTGCGCCTACCCCGCGCTCAGGGCAATGATGGAAATTGCCGCCGGGAAAGAGCCGCCAGAAAAAACCGCGCTCTGCTACCTTTCCGACAAGGAAGAGATTGGCTCGGTTGGCAATACCGGGGCGCAGTCCTGGGGCTTTGAGAATTTCATCGCTGCCCTTGCCGGGGAAGAAGCGCTGCGCCGCTGTATGGCTAATTCTTCAATGCTTTCCTGCGATGTAGGCGCTGCCTTCGATCCTTCGTACGCGAGCGTTTTTGAAAAGCGTAATGCGTCTTACATGGGGAAAGGCCTGGTTCTTACCAAGTACACCGGTTCAAGGGGCAAAGTTGGCGCATCCGACGCGAACGCGGAATTCTGCGCCAGGGTGCAGGCTGTGATGGACAAAAACAAAATCCCCTGGCAGTTCGGCGAACTGGGCAAGGTGGACAAGGGCGGCGGCGGGACAATCGCCCTTCACGCGGCAAAATACGGCATTGAAGTGCTTGACTGCGGCGTCCCGGTTTTATCGATGCATTCGCCTTTCGAGGTAATCAGCAAGATCGACCTTTATTACGCGTTTAAGGGATACGCTGCCTTTTTAAGGGAGATTTAAGCCAGGCGCCATGAACCTTGAAGCTTTTATACTCGGCTGCGGCGGGATGATGCCCCTTCCCAACCGCCATCTTACGTCGGTACTTTTAAGGCGGGAAGGGGATCTTTTTTTGTTCGACTGCGGCGAAGGAACCCAGGTATCACTAAGGCGGCTTAACTTACGGTGGAAAAAAATCTCCGTCATTTTTATCAGCCACACCCACGCCGATCACGTTACGGGTATCCCCGGCCTTCTTATGCTTTCTTCGCAGGTGGACAGGGACGATCCCCTTTATATAATCGGGCCGCCCAGGATCGCCGAGTACATTGAAAGCAGCCGCCGCGTGCTGGACATGTATATCAACTACGAGATTGTCGTTAAGGAAATTACCACGCCTGGAGTAGTTTATTCAGGCGAAGGTTTTCATGTGCGCGCTTTTCCCCTGAGGCACACAAAGCCCTGTTACGGCTATGCAATGGAAGAGGACAAACGCCCCGGTGAATTCCATGTCGAAAGGGCCGAGGCCCTGGGAGTTAAGCGCGGACCCAAGTGGGCTGCCCTTCAGTCGGGCCAGACGGTTAAAGCCGAAGACGGAGCGGACGTGCGCCCAGATCAGGTCTTAGGCCCGGAAAGGACGGGGAGGAAATTTTCTTTCGTTACCGATACCCTGGCTTTCCGGGAGATTGCCGACGAGGTAACGGGTTCGGATCTTTTTGTCTGCGAAGGCATGTTTGAAAAAGCTCTTGAAGAAAGCGCCAGGGAAAAAAAACACATGACCGCAGAACAGGCAGCCTGCATAGCGAAAGCCGCCGCAGTAAAAAAACTCGCCCTTATACACTACAGCCCCCGTTACACCGAGTACGAGCTTAAGCAGGTGATAAAAGAAGCGGAGGCGATTTTTCCGTCATCGGTTCTTTCGAGGGATCGCATGGTTTTTCCGATAGAGTATGTTGACTAAGAACTTGTTTCACGTAGAGGCGCATCGAACCTTTGGTTCGCGGACGCGGAGGACATCGCGCTAAGACTTAATTTGCTTTTTACATCCATTATATTATATTACTCCTTGTTTCCATTTTGTGTTAAATTTTTGTTGATAATAAAAAATACATGTGATAAACTGCTTTATAGGAAAACGTTTTCCTAAAATTAATACATCATGGAGGCATTAGTGCCGACCGTTACTATTCATGACATCGCGCATGAGGCAAAAGTATCAATTTCTACAGTGTCACGGGTTATTAACAATACCAAGGAAGTTAGTCCTGAACTAAAAAAACGGGTATTCAGCATTATAGAAAAACATAGCTTTAAGCCGAACCAAATTGCCCGCAGCCTGGTCACCAGAAAAACAGGAATGATAGCTATAATTGTCTCCAATATATCCAATGCCGTATTTGGCACACTGACAAAGGGTATTGAAAGTGTTTGCCAGCAGCGTGATTATACGCTGATAGTATGCGAATCCGGAGGTAATATCGGGAATGAGGTTAAGTTACTAAGGACTATGGGCAATCGTAATATAGACGGCCTTTTGTTTGCCGGCGTAGATGTAAACCATAACCTTGTTAATGAAATTATAGCCCAGGAATATCCAGTTGTGCTAATTAACCAGGAAATTTCAGAATCCGGTGAGGTACCATCTTTACCTATAGTAATTATTAACAATGTTCAAGCGATTAAAGATGCAATCCATTTTCTGTATGAAAATGGCCATCGGAAAATCGCATTTATTGGAGGCTTAAAAAACAATTATTCCGCCGGACAAAAACGTTATACAGGGTATCGGCATGCCTTGGCAGAACTTGGACTTGAATACAATGAAAGCTACGTGGATTACGGCGATTTTTCTTTTGAATCAGGTTATCTCTGTATGAAAAAAATCTACGAGGAGAATTCCCAACTGCCAACAGCGGTAATGGCATGTTCTGATTTAATGGCCATAGGGGCCATGAATTATCTGGAAAAAATGAATATAAAAGTTCCGGATAATATTTCAATTATGGGTTTTGATGATATTGAATTTGCATCTTATGTGAAACCTGAACTGTCTACTGTAAGAATTTCATATTATGAAGAAGGCGTTCTTGCCTCCCAAACATTGTTTTCACTGCTGGAAGAGCAGGAGAGTTCAATAGGCACGAGATATATCCCGCATCAGATTATCCGACGGCAAAGCGTCAGGCTTATTACTGTTTGAGGGGAAAAGAGATTTTTTTGGTCTAGATGGGAAAACGTTTTCCCGTTCGGCAACACAAATCAGGGTAACAGCGAAATTATGCAGGTTCTTATAGGTGAGAACGACGTTGATGTATTAATGGATCGCGTAACATATATGGGCGTGGTAATAGGCAATAGCGGCAAAGTGGTAAACCTCTACGAAACAAAGCTATTTGCGGATTATATCGGCATCATGCGCGATTGGTACAATAAGGGCTATTTACCTAAAGACATGGCCACATCGCCGTCCACCGCAACCGAATATCTCAACGCGGGGCGCTTGTTCAGTACAATAGCAGGTTACGGAGGAAATGAAATAGGCGTGACAATCAGCGCCACCACCGGACGCAACATGGGCAACAAGTGGATTGCGCCGTTCTACTTTGATTCCACGGCGGCAAGCCTTGCCACGGTAATTTCCAGCACTTCCAAAAACCCTGCCGCAGCTATGCAGATGATTAACATCCTTTATACCGATGAATTTATAATCAATACAATTCTTTACGGCCTTGAAGGCAGGGATTATGTAAAAGTTGACAACCACCACTGGGCTTTCCCTGCAGGTAAGGACATTAATACCGTAGCTTATACGGCTGCTTACAGCACAGGCATAGTGGGTTCGGAAAAACTCCAGCTCCAGCCAGTAAACATGAGCTACGACGACGTATTGCTTAAACTGCGTCAAAATGTTGAAGCCAAGCGTTCGCCTTATTATGGCTTTACATTCAACCCCTCGAACGTCATCAATGAAATGACCGCCCTGAACAATGTATATAACCAATATATACCGGGCCTGGTTTGCGGAAGCCTTGACCCCTCCTCGGCTATACCGGAGCTAAACAAGGCTTTGAAGGCAGCGGGCATTGACAAGGTTGTGTCCGAAAAGCAAAAACAGCTCGACAATTGGATTGCTGCCAATAAGTAGGATAATTTAGACAAGAGGGTAACAATGACAGAAAAACGCAAAAACGGATTAAAATCTCAACTTCCATTCCTGCTGATAGCTACGCCAGGGCTATTGTACCTTTTAATCAATAACTATATACCGATGTTCGGCCTGTTCATAGCATTTAAAAGGATTGATTACGTTAAAGGTATTATACGCAGCCCGTGGGCCGGGTTTGGCAATTTCAAATTCTTGTTCCAAACAAGGGACGCGTTTATTATGTTGCGCAATACCGTTCTGTATAATCTTGTATTTATTTTTCTGGGGACGGTATGCGCTGTGTTTATTGCCATATTGATGGCTGAAGTCTCGAAAATGTTTGTAGCGCGGTTCTTTCAGGCGGGATTGTTGTTGCCCAATCTTGTTTCTATGGTTGTTGTATCTTATCTTGTGTATGCGCTTCTGACACCGGAAACGGGGCTTGTAAATAAGTCGATTCTACCCGCTCTGGGAATACAGCCTGTCAACTGGTACTCCGAATCTAAATACTGGCCATTTATACTTACCATAACCCAAATGTGGAAAACCGCCGGGTATTTATCCATTGTATACATAGCCTCCATTACGGGGATTGATCCGAGCCTTTATGAGTCGGCACGAATTGACGGCGCAGGGAAATTCAGCCAGATAATTAGTATTACTTTGCCGCTGTTAAAGCCTACCATTATCATGATGGTTCTAATGGCAATTGGACGTATATTCGCTTCTGATTTTGGTTTGTTCTATCAGGTGCCGATGGATTCCGGTGCATTGTATAACGTGACGCAGACCATCGACACGTATGTATACAGGGGCCTTATGCGTTATGGCAATGTAGGGATGTCGTCAGCAGCAGGCTTGTTCCAGTCAGCCGTAGGATTTGTGATGGTTATAACTGCGAATTACATAGTAAGGCACGCCCTGACAATTCGCTATTTTAAGAGGTGGGATTGTGGATAATTTAATGAGCGATGACGAGCGCGTATTCCGGTTGTTTGCGGTTGTTGGGCTTACTGCCATAGCGGCTGTGGCGTTTCTACCCTTTATACTGATAGCCATCGCGTCTCTTACCAGCGAAGCTTCGCTGGTAAGAAATGGCTTTAGCTTTTGGCCCAGGGAATGTAGCGCATACTCGTACACCTACATGACTGGTCAGGCAAATATCATAGCACGGGCATATTTGGTGTCCATAGGCGTAACAGCTGTCGGTACAACTGTAAACATCATCATTACCAGTATGCTTGCTTATCCCATGGCAAACGAAAAATTCTGCTGGCGCAATCAGTTTTCTTTCATCGTCTTCTTTACTATGCTCTTTTCAGGCGGGATAGTGCCTCAGTACATGCTGTATACACGTTTTTTCGGCATAAATAACACTTATATGGCGCTGATAGTCCCTAACTATCTGATGAGCGCGTTTAACGTGCTACTGGTACGCAATTTTTACAAAAACAATATACCATCGGCGTTTATAGAGGCTGCAAGGATGGACGGGGCGGGCGAGCTAACTATTTATTTTTTGCGAGGACTTTGGGACGCAAAACCCAAGTTACTGTTGTAATCCCAACGGATGTGCCGCCTGGCGTTATGCCTGATATGCCGGAAGTATTCAAGCCTATTTATTTGTTGCATGGGTATTCTGAAAATAATAACGCTTTTATCCAAAACTCCCCGCTTCAGGAACTATCTGCAAAATACGGTGTCGCGTTTATTATGCCCTCCGGCGAAAACAGCTTTTACCTTAACGACAGGGTAAGGAATGTCATGTACGAAGATTATATTTGCCGTGAACTGCCGGAAATGACCAATAAATATTTCCCGTTATTAAAAACACGCAATGACATAACAGTCGCAGGGATATCGATGGGCGGGTTCGGGGCTATCCATAGCGGGTTAGCTTGCCCTGAAACATTTGGGAACATCATCAGTTATTCTGCCGCGCTTATCACAGATGGTATCGCACGTTTTAAGGAAGGCGAAGGTAACCAAATAGCGCCTTATTCATATTACGCCCACACCTTCGGCGAACTCGGCGCCTTAATCGGCAGCCACAACGATCCGAAAGCGCTGGCAGCAGCCATAAAGTCGGAAAATGTGCCGGACATTTATATGTGTTGTGGTTCGGAAGATTTCCTGTTAGCTGAAAACCGTGATTTTCACGAAACCCTGACTCGCCTTGGGATTACGCATACATACGAGGAAGAAAGCGGGGTGCATGACTGGGTGTTCTGGAATCGCTTTATCCCGCGCTCATTGGATTGGCTTAAGGGAAAGGGCGGCAATATATAATTAAAGGCATCATGGAAGGCTCGGTTAAGGGGTAATGGTAAAAAATGCAGATTGATATCCCCAATAAGGTTCAGCTAATAAGCTATGCGGATTCATTAGGTGGAAATTTATGTGTTATGCGGGATATCCTAGATCGATATTTTTCCTCATTGTTTCCGGTGCTTCATATCCTTCCGCCTTTCCCGTCTTCAGGCGACCGGGGTTTTGCTCCTCTTTGCTATACCGAAATTGAGAAAACCTTTGGGACCTGGGATGATATAGATGCTCTTGGAAAGCAATACAGCATCCTTGTTGACCTTATGGTTAACCATATCTCAAAACATTCACCGCAATTTCAGGATTTTTTACGTAATGGCAGAAAATCAGCATTTTCAGACTGGTTTATTACCCTGGATAAACTTTGGCCCGACGGAGTACCGAATCAGAATGATCTTGATATGGTGTACCTGAGGCGCCCTATGCCATATTCAGAATACCGGACAATGGCAGGTAATATTGAGAGAATTTGGACTACCTTTGGACTGGAAGATCCATCGGAACAGATCGATCTGGATGTTACCAGTAAAAAGGTACTCGAAATGTTTGAGGAAATATTAGCATTCTTCTCCCGGCATGGCATTAAGATAGTAAGGCTTGACACTATAGGTTATGTAATTAAAAAATGGGTACTTCATGTTTTTTAGTGGAACCGGAGTTTCAACAATTTCTTTCCTGGATAAAGGAGACGGCAGGCAAGTACAATATATAATTGCTTTGCGAAATTCACGCTGATATTAAAACACAAAATTGTTTGGCAAGAAAAGGATATTGGATATATGACTTTGTACTTCCATATGTGGTTTTGGAAACGCTATTATTGGGCAAAAGCGATTTACTATACCGTATATTACAGGATCGTCCGCACAATCAGTTTACCACCCTTGACTGTCATGACGGGATACCTGTAATGCCCGATTTGGACGGAATTGCAAATATTGAAAGGGTAAGGCAGGTGTGCGCTATCTGTAATGAAAGGCACTCCCATTTTACGCGTATTGTTTCAGAAGAACATAAAGGCCCAAATGGCTTTGATGTTCATCAAATCTGCGGCAGTTTTTATTCCATGCTGAATAATGCTGATGCCTATATCGCAGCCAGAGCGATTCAATTCTTTGTACCCGGTATTCCCCAGCTTTACTATGTCGGTTTGCTTGCCGGGAAAAATGATGAAGAACGCCGTATCAAAACCGGAGATAATCGGGAAGCTAACCGGCATAACTACACTATTGATGAAATAAATTCAGCCACCCAAAAACCTGTAGTCCAGCGGCTATGCCGGTTAATCCGGTTCCGCAATAGTAATTGCGCCTTTAACGGCAATTTCAGTTTTAATGATAAAAATCAGGATCAAGTAAATTTGTATTGGGAAAAAGAATCTGAATATTGCAAATTGCAAATCGATCTGGTGACCTATCAAGGCTGTATAACATACTCTGAGAAAGGAAACCGCATGAGCTTTACAATATAGTACCTAATTTTTAAAAATTATACAAATTAATTTTAATTTTTTCCGTCGTCTTATCAATTAATATTTTTTGTCTTTTGAAATTCCTAGAGGGAAGACCTCTTCCGTCAAAATTTGATATACCAACTAATTCTCTTGGAATACCAAATAAACCAAAATCAAGTTTTTTATTATTATTGGCATCCTGAATTGCCGTTATTACATACTCCCCATATGGAAGTAAAAATTCCTGAGCCATAGTTGTATTATCAGCTTTTATCTCACATAAAAAATCCGGTTCCTCTCTTCTAAAACTTTCCGCACTTGAAAAAACAGCTATATAAACAATACCACCGTTAACCACTATATTATTAATTTCTATAGCAATATTTGTTGTTTCTGCGGGACAATAATTAGGAATAATCAAACCCAACAATAAAAAAATAATATATTTTTTCATATTCCATCCTGAAAATATTTTATTGACTACAGTACTAAAATAATTTTTCTTACCAAAATGTCAAATTATTATATGGACAAATTCTACTCTTTTGTCCGGTTCACAACAATTATTGTTTTTTTGTCCATTTTAAAACAAATTCAATTTTTATGTTGCATAACTCCTTTTGGAAAGTATGACAGTAAAATTATTGAAAAAATTGGGCAGTTAATTTTTGAAGAATTTGCTAAAACGAATAATTATGACTTAATATTTACTTTTATGTGGGCATTTGACCAACAAGAGGATTGGGATTATATAAAAATTGACAATACAGATTTATCAGCAGAAGCAGTTGCAAATATAATAAAGGAAAAATACTTTTTATAGTCAAATGAGTGAAAAATAGAGATTTAAGTAAAATTACTTAATACCGGATAGTGTTGCTATTTTATGCTATTAGCGTTCTAGTATTTGACAAACGCCCTTATTTGCCGTAGTCTTTATGTGTCTGGTATGGAGGGTTAGTATGGAGTTAGTTATGGTTTTTATAGGAGCTTTTACAGGTACTGTTGTTAAGTTCTGGATTTTTGAAGGTCAGCGTGATAAAATGCCTAAAAGTTAACCGGATATGATCGAAGTAAAGAATCTAAGCAAAAAATATGGGGACTTTGAGGCTGTAAGAGACGTTTCCTTTTCGCTGGGCCGGGATCAGGTTCTTGGTTTTCTGGGGCCTAATGGCGCTGGCAAAACAACCATCATGAAAATACTCACCGGCTATCATTCCCCTTCCACCGGGCAGGCGATTATTGACGGCATTTCGGTAGACGAATCCCCGCTAGAAATAAAAAAGCGCATAGGCTACCTCCCCGAGAACAACCCGCTTTACGGGGACATGAGCCCGGTAGAGTACCTTTACTTCGCCGCCTCCGCCAGGCTTTTGCCAAAAGAAAAAAAGCGAAAGGCGGTGGAAGACGCCATAGCTGCCTGCGGCCTGGAGGGCGAAAAAAACCACCGGATTGAAAGCCTTTCCAAGGGCTTTAAGCAGAGGGTCGGGCTTGCCCAGGCTATAATTCACGATCCTCCCATTCTAATCCTTGACGAGCCGACATCCGGACTCGATCCGAATCAGATTATCGAAATTCGTTCATTAATAACGGAGCTGGGAAAGCGAAAAACTGTAATCCTTTCGACGCATATTCTGCAGGAAGTTGAAGCGGTTTGCTCGCAGGTACTTATATTGAACGAAGGCCGCATTGCCGCCCAGGGAACGCCGGATGAGATCGCGAAAAACATACGCTCAGGCGGAAGGATGGACACCTGGGAGCTGTACCTAAAAGGGGCAGTCGCCGAAGAGGTCAAAAGCCGCCTTGCTAATCTGGAAAAAGAAACAGTCGAAGCAAAAGCTGAGGCTCTGGAAGACGGGATAATCCGGCTCGGCTTCGCGATAAGGGACAGTGGAACCTATGCCCTTGACGGTGAATGTATCTTTGATTGGGCAATCAGGCAGGGTTATAAAATAATCGGGATGAACCGGAAAAAACTCAGCCTGGAAGATATCTTTGTGAAGCTTACCTCCGAGGAGAAGTAAGGATGAGAATTATTTCACCCAGAATATTTGTTTTGGCCCGAAAGGAAATTTTTTCGTGGCTCAATTCTCCCGCCATTTACGGCGTTACGGTTTTCTTCCTGTTGTTTGTTTCTATCTGGCTTTATTACCTCCAGCGTTTTTTTGCAATGGATACGGCCAGTTTGATGCCTTTTTTCGAGGCTTTCCCTTTCGCGTTTATTTTTGTAATCCCCGTTTTAACCATGAAGGTCTGGGCCGAAGAGAAAAAAATCGGCAGCGCGGAGATTCTTTTTACCATGCCTTTTACCGAATGGGATCTGGTGATGGGTAAATTTCTATCCTGCTTTACGCTGCTATTTGCCATGATTTTACTTACGGTCCCTGTTCCGCTAAGCTTGCTGCCACTTGGGCATTTTGACGGCGGGGTAATTTTCTGCGAATATGCTGGGACTTTGTTCCTTGGCGCTAGCGCCACCGCATTGGGGGTTTTCCTTTCAGGCGTATCCAAAAACCAGGCTGCCGCATTTGTTGGAAGCGTAGTGGTATTGCTTGCGGTAATGCTTGTGCATCAACTGACGGCGAGCCTGCCTTCCGGCCTTGCGTCCTTGCTCAATTATGTTTCCCTGGCCTTTCATTTTGAAAGTTTCTCACGCGGGCTTTTGGACAGCCGGGATATGGCTTTCTTCCTTATAACTACGATCCTCTTTTTGTTTCTTAACACGCAGTCATTAGTTTACAGAAGGTGGAAATAGCCATGAACAGGAATCAGGCAAAGGTAATAAGCCTGTTGTCGGCTGCGATTTTTCTATTGGCGCTATTAATAAGCGGGCGCTTGTTTTTCCGCCTGGATTTGACTAAGAACAAAGCCTACACCATCTCGGAGGTTTCAAAGAATCTTTACAAGGAAATATCTGACCAGGTAAGGATTACCTATTTTGTTTCTGAAAAGCTAAGGCAAGCCCACCCCATGCCCGGGGAAATCGCCGACTTATTGAGGGAATACGCGGCTAATTCAAGGGGAAAGATACGCTTCATTCAAAAAGATCCCGCAAAGGCGGAGCTTTTACAAGCGGTTGAAGAACTTGGAATTGTGCCCCAGCAAATTCAATTAGCCGAGAAAAATGAAGTTACCGTCGCTACTGTTTATACCGGAATCCTCATTGAATACCTGGATCGCGAATCCGTTATTCCCGTTGTATTTTCATTGGATACACTGGAATACGATCTGAGCTCGCGTATCCGCTCATTGGCGCGCAATACCGAGAAAGAGATCGGGGTCATTGTCGGCGACAGTTATAGCCAGTGGAATACCGAGTATGGGCTTTTGAACCAGGAACTTATTTTTTCGGGTTTCCGTATAAGGCTCATCAAAGCAGGGGATTTCATTCCCTCAAGCCTTCCTGCCCTGTTTGTGTTTGGCGGGGTTGAAAATCTGGATGAGGAGCAGCTTCTGCCAATTGATAACTACATCTCAGGCGGCGGGAACGCGCTGTTTGCCCTGGACGGGGTTTTTATTGATACCAGAAGGGCTTTTGAGGCCAGAAGCATGCAGGATAAAGGGTTGCTTGCCATGCTGGCTAATTACGGGGTAGTGGTACGCAATGCGCTGGTTATGGACAACCTTGCATTAAACATTACGTTCCAGACCCAAAACAGGAATGCTACAGTTATTCAAACAATGAGGTATCCCCAGTGGCTTGGCATTCCGGAGCAATTAGGCAACCCTGACCATGCCTTGACTTCCCGCTTTATGGGGCTGGATCTTTACTGGGCAAGCCCCCTTGAATTATATCCTCCGAATGGCGTATCAGCGGATATTCTATTTTCAACTTCCCCCGAGGCCTGGCTCCAGACAAGAAGGTTCGTTACCAATCCTAATTATTACATGCAATTCCAGGATGAAGCGGAAGAGACAAGGGGAACTAAAATACTTGGCGCATCCCTTTCAGGAGTTTTTCCCAGCTTCTTTCAAAGCTCGCCTGTACTTTTAAAAAAGCCTTCCCGGCTCATTGTTGTGGGGAACTCGCATTTCGCCGGCTCAATAATGCAGGCTAACCGAGGCGTAGAAAGAAACCTGGACTTCCTGATTAAGGCTGCTGACTGGCTTTCCAATGACGAAGACATTGTTGCAATCCGTGGGCGGCAGGCTCAGGCAGGCAGGCTGGACCGCATAGCTGACCGCGTTAAAAGGGACAGGGCAATGGCTTTTTCGCGTTCGATTAACACCATAGGCATTCCCCTTGGCGTAATATTAATCGGGCTTTTTATTAACTGGAAGCGAAAGGCAAAAACTTCAAAAGATAAAGGGTATGGCATTGACGTATAAAAAAAAGGTTTTGTTCCTCTCGACCTTTGTCGCTGTTCTCGCGTTGATCTACATCCTGACCTTTGTTTTTGATTCTGAAAGCAGGAGGGGCGCTGCTTTTGCCTGGCTTGATCCTTCGCTTTTTGTTATGGCCGACGGCATTGAAATATCGGGCCCTGAAAGCAGGACAGTGTTAAAACGCAGGAACGGTTTATGGTTTGTTTCAGGCGATTCCGGCGAATTTCCGGCAAAGCAGGAAAGGGTGGATGACCTTTTTGACCTGCTCAGCCGTAAAGCGAATTATCCTGTCCGCTCTTCATCGTCCGAGGGCATTGAAAGGCTGGCTCTGACAGAAGAAAGCGCTTCCCGTATTACTATTCGCGGAGGCGCGGGGCTTCCGCTTTTGGATCTCTTAATTGGCAACGCCGATGCCTTGGGCAGGGAAGTCTATTTAAGAAGGGCTCCCTGGAATCAGATATATTCCACGGAAGATAACTTCAGCTATTTTATCAATTTGAAAGCCAATTCATGGTATGATCTTCGCCTGTTCCCGGTTGCTGTCGATTCTGCTGGGCGGTCTTCCACTATGGAGCTTTCTGTTGACTCCATCCAGCAGGTAGAGGTTTCCTTCCCGGATGAGGCATACATGCTCCGCCGCAGTGGAAGGGGATGGATCATTCCCGGAAAAGAAGACGCTCTGGACGCGAACAGGGTAGAGGCCTTCCTCAAGAGGCTTCTTGAAGCCGAAGCGGACAGCTTCGCGGTAAGCGCCCCTGAGACAATAGAAGGGAGGATTACCATACAATTTGGAAACGGCAGTACAAGGTCGCTAGAGGCAGGCTCCCTCATTGAAGGGAACAATCGCAACGCAATGGTATCGGGATCTTCTTATTACTATATTCTTTCAGAGCGTACCTTTAACAATCTTTTTAGAGCTAGTTCTTATTACTTTTAATAAACTCACGATATTTTTCAGGATCGCTCTTAAAAGCCACGATATACGTGACGGGGTCGGCAATGGCTTTTTCCAGAGCGCTGTCCGCTTCAAGAATAAGGCGGTCAGCGTCGATTAGCCTTCCTGAACGGGAACTAAGCCCTATATTCAGCTCAATCGCAGGAGCACCGCCCTGGCTCCCGTTTAATTCCCGCAATTTTGATATGATAATATTGTGAAATCTTTCGGATCTTGATATCCCTTCATCCAAATCCGCGTTGGGCATTATAATTGCGATACCGTTATCGCCCTTTCCGAAAATCAGGTCTCTCAATGAAAATAATTTCACGGCTTCGTCGGTGAACATACTGTATAAACTGTTGCTGACCTTTTCCTGGCTTGTCAGTTCCATTGCGAGAAAGACCAGATCCTGTTCAAAAGAAGAGCAGCGGTGAAGCTCTGCGGCAAGCCTGTCGTTGGTGTAGGAATCCCAGCCAATGTTGCCCCTTGGATTATAAAGCCCCTTGGGTTCCTCGCCTTCTTCGCCCTGCGTGTCGTATTCAGCCATTGAAGGTACTGATATATTAGAAGGGATGGGGTCATCGAATTGTGATTCCCATTCGCTACTTTCAGCACTGGTAGTATCGCCGCTTGCCTTGGCTTTGTTATAATCCGCCCTGTTCTTTATTGTCCTTTCCACAAGAAGGGTAATAAAAGCGACAATAAGACCGGAGAGTATAAGCAAGAGGGTCTGCCTTAAGATTTTCTGGCAAAAGGCATAGTCAATTCGCCCGTAGTTCGCCTGTATGGTTACGTTCCGCTGGCCTTCAATTCCCAGGGGCAAAAAGAACGCTTTGCCCGAGAAGCCTAATCCGGTTTTGAACCGTGGTGAATCCGCTGTCCAGACAATGCCGCTGCCTGAGTATTTTTCAAAAGCGTATTCCCCTCCGGAACTGGAAATAATGACTCCCAGAAGGGTATCCGAAGCGCCTAAAAAATCCCTTATGGTTGCCTGGTATGCTTCGCTCATAAAGCCAAGAAAAACGCTCGATGAAGTAGCCCTGTCGGCTAGATCATAAAACTCCTTTTCCGCGAGATTTTGGCGTTCTCCCAAATTAATTATAATTTGGACCGCTCCGAACACAATTGCCCCTATATAAACCAAAATGCACAGAGCCGCAACAAACATAGAAACTTTTGATGATTTACCCGAAACTCCCATATGCTTTATTATATACGTTTTTACAATTTGGTGCTAGGATAGCCTTATGATCTTAAGGGAACCGTGCCTTCCGCCCGGTTGGTATCCCCGGCAAACGGGGGCAATAGAGGAATTTCTGGAACCTTTCAAAAAAGCCGGAAAGTCCCCAGCGCTTACTCAAGCCCCCCGGCTATCTCAGGCGGCAATAGCCCCCCATGCCGGCTGGTATTACTCCGGCCGCCTGGCAGCGTTAGCCGTCTCCTCGCTTGATGCGCAAGCCGGGACAGTGGTTGTCATAGGCGGCCATTTACCGGAGGGCATGCCTGTGTTGAGTGCCAGGGAAGACGGCGTAAAGACCCCCCTGGGCGCGATGATGATCGACAAGGAACTGCGCGAGGCGTTTGAAAAACGAATGCCTGCAACGCCTGACCGCTACCAGGACAACACGGTGGAAGTTCTGCTGCCAATCGTACGTTATTTTTTCCCTGAATCAAAACTTCTTTGGCTCAGGTTTCCCTCTGAGCTTTCCTCGTTTGAAGCTGGAAGGATCCTCGCCGAAACTACCGCCGATCTGGGCAGGCGCATTGTCGTCCTTTCCTCTACCGACCTTACCCATTATGGCCGTAACTACGGCTTTAGCCCAAAGGGAACGGGGAAACTTGCCCTGGAATGGGTAAAGAAAAGCAATGACGCCGATTTTATTAACGCCGTTCTTGATGGGGAACCCTCTATGGTTCTGAAACGGGCAGACGAAGACAAATCGGCATGTTCCGCCGGCGCTGTCCTTGGCGCCCTTGGTTTTGCCGCTCAGATGGGAAAGAAAGCGAAGCTCCTTGAATACTCAACAAGCGCGGATGTCATATCATCGGAAGGCGATGAAATCCCCGATTCCTTTGTTGGCTACGCCGCCATTTCATTCGGCTAAAACTTTATCTATCTGTTTTATGGTATATGCCTTTGTTTCTTCAAATAGCTCCCGGTAGTCCGCTATAGAATTGCGGTGTTTTAGAGCGGCGGCTAAGGGGAGAATTGTGGCAAAAACCGATTTTTGTTCATCGCTCAACGATCCAAGGTAAAGCGCGGCATTTTTTTCTGGCTTTGGAAGGCTTGCGATTGCGTTTTTATAAAGCGAAAGAAAATCTTCCGCCTGCGTTGCGGCTTCGCCGATAAAGAATATTCGATGATTATTATTCCGGTTTTCAGCCTGCCTTACGCGAATTGGCGCTCCCAGCCCTTTAGCGGGCATTAGCGCTGCGTCCATATTAAGGCATTTTTTTTCCAGAGCTTCTCTGTAAAACTTTAAGAGCCTGTTTTCGTAATACCAGGAACCCGCGTTATCCGGGCAGCTGATTTTTTCAAGGGGCGTCCTATAGAGGAAATCAGAACACTGCGCTTCAAGCGGGGAAAGGCGGTTCTGGCGTTTGGCAAAAAGCGAATAAATGTAAGCGCCCTGTGCGTAAGATACAGCTCCCGGATAAGCGAAATCGGCACCGTAAAGCTCTATTTCACTGGCGCCCAACTGTTCGGCCAGGGATACTGCGGCGTAAGTAACGTTGCCGCCTGAGGTATCAAGCTCAGGAAACTTCTTCCAAACCTGCGAGATATACCTTGTTAAAGGATGGGCGCTTGCGAAAAACCAGCGGTTTTTGGAACGGGAAGCCAGCAGGGGAGGGCTTGCGAGATCAAGAAAGAGAAGGGCGCTTTCCGGAAGGCCGTCCATAAAGTGATAATAACTGATATGCTGGCAATCTATCGAGATAACCGCGTCAGGCATTATTCCGGCGTTAAGCAGGCAGGGAAGGCTTGTATCAACAGCGATAAGAAATTTATCTTTCCTTTTATTTTGGATTGCCGGAATCTGAAGCGAAAGGGAGGGGCCTGCCGCGCAAACCGCTGCCCTGCGTATCGGTGGGATGCTGCCTTTAACTTCACCGGCGTTTTTCAGGTTTTTTATTATGTTTGAAAGCCAGCGCTTACCGAAGCAGGCCTGGACTGAATAATCCGAAGAAGCCTGATCAATGGCCCCTTCTATTGCTTTTGCGGCAGCAATGAAACTCTCGCCGTCAAAACTGGTTCTGGCGCGAAGCGGAATAACCTTTATTCTGCCTAACAAAACCGGCTGATACAGGTTTAAAATTAAACGCTGTAATTCTTCGCCGCTTAAATCTACTGCCAGGCTGAATCTTGGATCATTAAAAAGGCTGGTATAGTCCCTTTCACGTAAAAGCTCCATGAGAGAGGCGAGATCGTATTCAACAGTCAGCACAAAACAGGTTTCTTCCCGTTTAAGCGCCTCTTCGGCGTAAAAACCAGCTCCTAGCCCAAGGATTACTATAAAGCCTTCGCTTTGAACTGTTTCAATGAGCCGTATCGCTTCCCTCTTAGGATCCATCATAGAATGAAGCGAATGGGCAACTCCTTGCGGGTCTATCCAGTTCGGTATTATTTCTCCGGTACGGGATTCAAAAAATTTATAGCGTCTCTCTTTAGCAACGATCTTTGAAAGCTTAAAGGAAAGGCCCGGGTTTCTTTTTGATAGGGCAAGAAGGTTTTTTTCAAATAGGCTGTCTTTATCGCTATTTTTATGCATTAATAATCCTGTGTTAAAAAACATTCATTGAACGGAAGATGCCAATTAATTCGTTTTTCGAATCGCTTCCGCTTTTCAGCAGAATAAGGGATTTTAGTTCTTTATGAAGCGCGTCCGACATGGCAGGATCTTTCAAGCCGTTTTCCAGAACCTTGAAGGCTTTTTCTTGCGGGTTTATGTCAAAATCCAATTGGACGGTTTGGAAACTTAACGCTGCCCCTGCTTGTTCTGTAGCGTATGGAAGCGTTGCTTTTAAAGAGCTAAAGACGGAATTATTTTTTCCTATCGGATAAAGTGGCCTAGGGTAAAAGGAAAGCTGTTTTTTAAACCAGGAAGCGTATATGCCATAGCTCCCGCCCTCTTTTAGTAAAGATGACCTCCTGTAAGTCTGAGAATATGCGGGATCTGTCCTTACGGATTTTTCTTCGATCAGGGCATCGAAGCTGTAAGGCCGCGCATGGGAACGCATATCCCGGTTTTCCAGATCCATGCCGGCAATGAAAATTTGTCCGCTGTTACCGCTAAGGGTAAAAGCAAGATCCAAAGCTGCGGCAGTAACGGTTCCCCGCTGCGGCAGAGTGATAAAGGGAATTTGCAGTTCTTGTAGAATCAGCGTCTGCCAAAGGCTTCCGTCGCAGATAACCAGAACCGGCAAGCCGCCGCACTGTGAAGGAATGGCCGCTGTCAGCGCCGCCGCGAGAGGGTAAGCTTTTTCTCCGGAATCATTCCTGAAAGAGCTGTAAAGGTGAAGCCTGGCCCAGTTGGAGCCATCAGTGCTGATCGCCAAATTGGGCTTTAGATCGTTCGCTTCCAGAGCCGCTACTGATGAAGAAGATGCCAGGATAAAAAAGGCGGTTTGCGATATTTCTTTTTTTATTGTTTTTTTTATTATCGGAATTGCGTCTTCCAGGCCCGGGCCTGCGCCTGTTACCAGAAACGGCTGGGAAACCAATGGCGAATTCCTTTTAACAGGGTTAACGGCTGTTTTTATAATCAACAGGTTTTTGATAGAATTTTTAAACCACCTGGGGCCGAAAGTTTTTGTTGTTCTTGCGTTCGCGTCCGAGCGCTTAATAAAAGCTGCCGCTTCTTCCAGAATGGCAAGGTACGAGCGGCCATAAATGTTAAGGGCAGGACGCCATTCCAAAATGCGGATTTCAGAAGCTTCGGAATCAGGGATTTCAGCTTCCAGAAATTCCTGTACGGATACGCCTGTCTCCGGATGCCACTGTGAATCAGGTTGCGCTGTCGGCACAAATGCTGCCGGTTCCTGGATCGCCATCTTGCCGGGTTTATCAATATGAAGCGCTATTACCTTTGCGTTCGGGGCTCTTTTTTTTAGGGGAGCGACCATGTAGCCCAGACCAGGCTCAATCAGGATAAAAAAGCGGATTTTTTCATTCAGAGAAAGGGAATCAATGTACCGTTCAGCTTCCCCACATGGATTGTATCTTGAATGTAAAGATGTGATTTTTTCCTGGTTCATTTTTGCCAGGCAGATCAGGCAAGCCCCAGTTCTTTGAAGAGTTTTTTATAGGTATCGTAGTAATCAGATTTGGCAAATTCTTCTATCTTTTCGTCAGGAAGGGCTTCAAGAAGCTGATCCATGTAAGAAAGTACGGTCTTTAGCTCTGTTTTCAGATTTGCGGGAATTTCGGAAATATCTTTCCCGGAAGATTTAGCTTCAGCAATGGGTTCTTTAGGAACAACTGCGGAGCTTTCATCAGATACAGAAGGAAGCTCTTCTACAGAAGGAAACTCTTCGATCGTTTCTTCCGGCATTTGTACGGTTACTTCTTCCGGTATTTCATCTGCTATTTCTTCAAGGCTAACCCCGTTTTCAAGGATCTCGTTAATATCATTTTCTTCTACGGTTAATTCTTCAGGGATTTGCGATAAATCGTCTTCAACTTGTGTAGCGCCTTCCACAGGCGGTAAGGAGGCATCGTCTTCTGCGGACTTAATTTCAATCGAATCTGCTCCTCCGGAATCCAAATCTATCGAATTCAAATCCGAAAGATCCAAACTGATTGATATGTCTTCCAGAGAAGGTTCTTCAAGAGGGTTATCATGGATTTCCGAAGAAAGGTCTGGCTCGTCAATTACTGCCCCGGAAAGATCGATGCCTTCATCGGCGCTTTCTTCCGGCAATTCCGGAGGGAGCTCTTCACTGTTGATATTTTCCGCAAGCGGATCTTCGGTGAGATAATTTGTGTCCTCAGGAGGGGGGGCGACAACCATGGGCTCGACGCCATCTTCGCGGATTTTGTCTAGCTCGTCAGTTGCATCTGAGCTAAAGCCAATTATGGAAGCATCCGGTATTTCCATGTCGGAGGTAACCTGGCTGTTTTCTGAAGACATTAAGGAGTCTGATGGCCCAGAAGAGTCTGCAACGCCTATAGAATTTCCCAGCTTCGTTTCTCCTTCAAGGTTTTCCAAATTTGTATCGATTAAATCAATTTCCATATCCAAATCTGCGGTGCTAAGGCTTAGATCCTCGGAATCATTCTCGTCATCCGAGATCGCCGAAGCCGCGTCCGAACCGGCTTCTTCGGTAAAATCCGCAGTATTCAGGATATTATTCAATTCATCGCCGGTGAGGGAAATTTTTTCATCATCTTCTTCTTCGAGGAATTCTTTTTCTTTACCTTCGGCTTTGGGCACCGCAGCTGTTCTGAGCCCTGAAAACTCCTTTTTAAGCGTGCTTAATTCGCTCCTTATTGACGATAGCTCTTCGGCAATCTTCATTAAGAGTTGTGTTGAAAGATCCAGGCCTTGGCTTTCCTTCACTGTTACTTTTTCTTCTGACTGTACCGGCTGGAAACCACCGGCTTTCGATACGATGTTTTCTGGCTCGGCGGCAATTACAGGGACTTCGGCAATTGCGTTCGCGATATCAGATCCCATTTTAATGGGTTCGTCAGATTCTATTGAATCTGATAAGTCTGGGGTATCCTGTGCCCCGAGAAATTCGTCCATGGATATTTCATTGAACCCCTCATCATCAATTGAATCAGGGGTATTCGGTCCGATCTCAAGAGGTTCGGCGGACGGTACGGTTGAATCCAATTCCACGGATCCCAAATTTTCTGAATCCAAATTTAATGAATTCAGTTCTACCGATTCTGTCAGATCCCCAAAATTAAAAACATCGCTATCGTTGTCTTCTTCAGTTGTTTTGCTGTCTGATTCCAAATCAGGCAAACTTAAATCGCCTTCCAGAATATCCGGAATATCTACTGAGATATCGTTGTCAGGGCTTATTGCTCCGAATGCATCAAATTCAGGGAGATCTTCAAAATTTGGGATGACCTCATCTATATCTTCGCTCTCTGGCATTTCTAAGGAAAACCCGTCTGCTTCGGGAAAAGCCTGGGATAGATCCTGTGGTTCGCTTTTTACCCAGACACCGTATTCGTCCAGTTCATCAGAGGATCCTATAGTCCCGCGATCAGCAAATATAGAAGGTTTTTTATCTTTTGCCATGAAATGCTCCCGCTAAATAACGCATGACTGTAAACGAGTATACCTCTATAGTATTATCGGCCATAAAAGGCAATCTCCCAGGACATTTTATGGAAAAATTCGCATAATTCACACTATAAATGGTATCCCAATGCTTTTCCTGTTGTCAATGGTTAGCTCACCGGTTTGCGGGCATTTATTGGGCGTGTAGAATCCGCCCATTTGCTCCGGCGGGGAATTCCAAAGGTTTTGCGGATTGCGCAATTTACCTATTTCCTTCCAATAGCCCTTCGCGTAACTTCTTGCAATACAAAGAATTAGCGTCGCTGGTTCGGTATGCCTGAAACAAGGGGAAACCGGTGTTATCTATGATGACATCAATTTTCCCAAAAATGCGGGGTATTGCAATGCACAACGATTTTACGGTGTTTTCAAGGGTCGTCCCTTCGGGGAAGAAGGTCGTTTACTACTACGCCTATGACGAGAATGGGAAAAGGCGGGGGCCGTGGTCTACGGGGCAGGCGAGCAAGACGGCGGCAAAGAATTACTGCAACGCGCTGAACAGGAACGGGAAGCTCCTTCCTGGCCTTGGCGCTATGCCGACTTTCGCCGAGTTCGCGAAAGGCTGGTGGGAGTGGGACAGCTGCCCATACCTAAAGGAACGGGGCAAACGATTTAATTTGACGCAAGCCTATGCAAAAAGGGGCAAAATGGTGGTGGAAAATCAGCTGCTGCCGTATTTCGGGAAAATGAAAATGGACGCCGTAACCCAGGAAGAGATCGAGAAGTGGTTTGACTATATGGTCAATAAAGGCTACAAGAACACATACACAAACGGCATCTTCGCGATTTTCAGGGTAATGATGAATTGGGCCGCAAAGAAAAAGGTCATTCCAGCCGACCCGACAGGGGATGTAATTTTGCTTAAAAACGACCGGAAGCCGCTAAAGATAATTACCCAGGACGAATTCAAGGCTTTGTTCGTGAAGGATTGGCGGAAGGTGTGGGATGGCGATCTGATTGCCTGTTTGGGGAACAAGCTGGCGGCGCTTACTGGCATGAGGGCCGGGGAGGTGCTGGGCCTGCGCGGGGAATGCGTTTTTGAATCCCATATTCAGGTTTACAAGCAGTACGATAAATTTGGCTACCGTGACACTAAAACCAAGGACAGGCGCAACATCCCGATACCGCCGCAAGTGATGGGCGAGCTGCGGGAGCTGATGGCTGTAAACGGGAACGGCTATTTGTTTTCCCATGACGGCGGCTCCAAGCCCGTGCCGACCCGGTACTTTTACGACGCTTTCCTTGAGGCGCTGGAAAAAATCGGGATGGGCAAGCAAGAAATAAAAGAAAGGGGCCTGTGCTTCCATGCGTGGCGGCATTTCTGCAACACGGAACTGCAGAAGGCAGGGCTGACCATCCAAAAGGTGCAGGCAGTGACGGGGCATAAGACCGACAGGATGTCGGAATGGTACAGCCATTTTGACCCGATGGATTTTGCCGAAGTGCCGAAGATACAGGAAGGGTGGCTGTCGGGCGAACCGGGGGATAGCCCTGAAGGCGGCGGGGAATCGATGCGCCCTGTCGAATTGCGGATAGTGAAGCCTGGGCAGGAACCGGAACGGAAGATGGCTTAACAAATTGCACAGGCTCCGCATAAAGCGGGGCCTGTGGCTTGCCAAGGGCAAGGTTGCTTTCTGCTATGCTTTGGCTGGATTTTGCTTCTCCGGGGCAAGCATCGCGAGTGTAGCTGGATTCGCGGAGTGTGCGCTAAAGGCGCAAGAGGCGCACCGGGAAGGGTCCTTGCATGACAGGCAAACTTTTGATGGGTCCACGATGGACGGCAACAGCCG
>Ga0268262_10001898_pt1 | contig 24844 bp, 25 predicted proteins | sample TergutNc150P3_FD_190354 | JGI IMG/M metagenome (GOLD analysis project Ga0268262, IMG submission 190354) | Nasutitermes corniger P3 segment gut microbial community from laboratory colony in Florida, USA - Nc150 P3 (SPAdes) (version 2) | ecosystem: Host-associated > Arthropoda: Insects >...
CCCCCCGTCAGAACTGGAGCCGCTTATGCTGGAAAATTTGACTTCTCGTGAACGGGAAATTTTTAACTTTTTGCTTGAAGGAGTCTCGCCAAAGGAGATAGCCAATAAGCTTAATGTTAGTTATTCTACGATAGACTTTCACCGTACCAAATTGTATAACAAACTGGGCGTTCATAGTATTCAGGAACTTTTTGCCAAATACTCAACCAATGGCAAAGCGCCCCCTGTCGAACAGGAAGCCGCGCTCCCCGTTTCCGGGATAAAAATGCATAAGAGATTCAAGTTATTGCTTTCTGTCGGAATAGCGCTTCTTGTTCTTTCCGTGTTGTTTATATTGATACTCATTAAAAAGTCATCCGCTCATTCCAGGCCAAAAGGGGTAATGATACCGATTAATTTAATGAGTTTCCGTCCCGTGTCTGATGAAAGAGACGGAGGAAACTCTACCTCAGAAATCTCTGTAACAAGGGAAGAAATTGACGGGGTAATCATTGACAGCGTTCTAACCCTTAAAACAAATCTGGCAAAAAGAGAAAACGGCAACATTATTTATGCAGGTGCGCATACAAACAGTTATTATGTTATTCATCAGTTGAGGCAGGCTAACGGAATACGATTTAAGGCGCGGGGAGACGGAAAAACGTGGGCGGCGGAATTTTCTACGCCGGAAACAACTGCGGAAACAAATCATGCCAAATATAGATATGAATTCGGAACTATCCGTGATCAGGTTATTGTCGTTGATATACCGTATTCAAGTTTATTTTTGCCCGAATGGAATAATTATTCGTTCGATTTTAAAAAAGAAACAATAAGAATCTTTGGTATTGAAACGACTCTTTCAGTACAACCTTATGGCTCGTCTTTTGTGCAAATATTCGACTTTGAAATTTATTAAGAACATGGAACTCTTAAAAATATTCAATTCTTTAAAATTTTTAACAGCTGATTTTAACTGAAGCTACAAAAAAACTACAAGCAAACTATGTATAAACTATGTAATTCCCTAGCCGTTTTTTTATTTTTTTATAAGTTATACTATAGTATTAGGAGTGTTTTATGAAAAAGAAAATTATTCTTGTTACAATGGCGCTTTTTATAGTAAGCGTCTTGTCGGCGCAGAGCGTAAGCGGTAAACTGACGGTCTGGTCATTTACTGATGAAATACAAAGTATGATCAATAAGTACTTCACGCCTTCTCATCGTGGAGTACAAATTGAGCAAACAATTATTCCAACAGATGACTTTCAATCTAAGCTAGATCCGCTTCTTTATTCCGAACGTGCGACGCCGCCTGATGTTTTTGCTCTGGAATCATCATTTGTCAGAAAGTATATCGAGTCGGGACTCCTCCTTGATATTACCGATATTTATAACGCCAATAAAGCCAAACTAATTTCTTACCCCGTAGAAGTCGCAACTTACAACGGCAAGGTTTACGGATTGTCATGGCAGGTATGCCCCGGCGCGTTTTTCTACCGCAGAAGCATGGCAAAAAAATATCTCGGCACGGACGATCCTGCCGCGGTACAAAGAAATTTTTCTAATTTGGAACAATTCCTAAAAACGGCAAGGCTTCTTAAAGATAAATCAGGCGGAAGATGCGTGGTTATACCCGGCATTAACGAGCTTATTTACCCCTTTCTCAGTATGCGCGTCCGGCCATGGATTATAAACGGTAAATTGTATATCGATCCTGCCATGGAAAATTGTATGGATTTTCTCAAGAGCCTTCATGATAATGGATTAGCCGGCAATGCGGGTCAATGGTCAAATGAATGGTATGCGGGAATGAGGGGCGAACTTAAAGATAACTCCGGATATCCTTTGGAAGTATTCGGGTATTTTCTTCCAACATGGGGTCTGCACTATGTGCTAAAAACCAACGCGCCAAACACTTCAGGCGATTGGGCGATGATTCAAGGTCCGATTTCTTACAGTTGGGGCGGCACATGGATTGCCGCAAGCGCAAGAACAAAGAATCCAAACGCCGCCAAAGAGCTTATCCGTTATCTGACTACGGACAATGATTTTCTTGAAGCGTGGGCGAAAGACACAGGGGACGTTGTCGGTAATATCGAAGTTATAAACAAGATCAAGAACAGTTACAGGGAGCCCTATCTTGGCGGACAGAATCATTACGCCGCCTTTGCCGATATGGCAAAGACTGTTAACGGCTTTCTGCTCCAGGGAACCGATGGTACAATTTTTGAGTTATTCAATAACGCGCTTTGGGCTTACGTGAACGGAGAAAAAACCAAAGAGCAGGCGCTTGCCGATTTCAGGACACAATCGGTAGCAAACCTTTCCAGTGATGTTTTAAAAAGGTTAAGATTGATATTGAATCAATCCGATTTTGAACCTGTTAATGTTTCAAATAACACTTCCAATAATAATTCCAATAACACCAACATTTCAAATAACACAAATACAACAAATACTTCCGGCGGCGTATTCAGATATTTGCCGAATATAAATGAAATGAAGATAGATACAGATTCCAATGATGGAGGAAAATCAACCGGCAAGGTAGGCATTAGCAAAGAAAAAATAGACGGTTATGAGCAAACTGTGATTAATTTAACTATTACGTTAAATAAAGGTTATCAATATCCATGGGGTCATTTAACAATTTGGGGGCCAATAGCAGAAAGGGCAAGAACAGCGTCAGGAATACGGTTTAAGATATACGGAGACGGCAAGCCCTGGTTTTTGGCTGTACAAACGGAAGAAATAAAGACGGATTATGCGCGGTACCAATATCGATTCGATACAATTAAAAATAAAGTAACAATAATAGAAATACCTTTTGAAAGACTTGCGCAGCCTGAATGGGGTAAAAAAGTAATATTCAATAAAAACACAATAGAATCTTTTTTGTTTTACCGCAGTCAAGATTTAGGTTCAGGAACTATAGGAGCCTCAACAATAAAAATATTTGATATTGAGGTTTATTAAAAAAATTTTATGGCAGGTATCTGGCGCTTTAATGACAGATACCTGCTTATATGTTACAATAAAATTAATGAATATACGAGACAGATACGCGCCTTCCCCCACGGGGCTTCAGCATATTGGCGGGATAAGAACGGCGCTTTTTAATTACCTCTTTGCACGTTCCGGCGGAGGAAAATTTATTCTGCGCCTTGAGGATACGGACAGAACCCGCTTTGACGAAAGTTATGTGAAAAACCTTTACGACACATTTAACTGGCTGGGAATAAAATGGGACGAAGGCCCCGATGTCGGCGGCCCATTCAATCCCTATGTGCAATCCGAGCGCACATCTCACTATAAAAAATACGCGCAGGAGCTTCTTGATAAAGGGCAGGCGTATTATTGCTTTTGTTCGGCGGAAAGAATTGAAAAAGTACGACAGGAGCGGGAAGCCGCCCACTCCTCAGAGAGCGGTTATGATCGTCTCTGCCGTAACATCGATCCCGCGCTTGCCGCGAAAAGAGCCGCCGCCGGGGAACCCTGCACCGTCAGATTAAAAATCCCGCTTGGCGAGACTACCCTCTTTCATGATCATCTGCTTGGAGACATTGAATGGAAGAACGATGACATTAACCCCGATCCGGTTCTGCTAAAATCGGACGGTTTCCCGACCTATCACCTTGCGAATGTGGTAGACGATCATTTAATGGAAGTGACTCACGTCCTCCGCGCTCAGGAGTGGCTTGCGTCAACGCCTCTGCATGTGATAATGTACCGCGCCTTCGGTTGGCAGCATCCTGAGTTTTGCCACCTTCCGATGGTAATGGGACAGGACGGAAAAAAACTTTCCAAGCGCCACGGCGCGACAAGCATTGATGAATTCCGCAAACAGGGGTATCTTCCCGCCGCGCTGATAAACTACATCGCGCTGTTAGGCGCTTCTTACGAAGAAGGAAAGGACTATTACACCCCCGAAGAACTTGCGAGGCGTTTCAGTCTTGATAAACTAAATAAAGCGCCCGCGGTTTTTGATTACAAAAAACTTGAGTGGTACAACGGGCAGTATATCAGAATGATGAGCGATGAAGAGCTTGCCTCTCTTTGCCTGCCGTTTGCGATAGACGCGGGATTATTCGGCGGCGTAAAGAGCGAGCCGTCGGCGCGGCAGAGGGAAATTTTTACCGCCGCAATGCCGCTTGTAAAGGAGAGGCTTGTTTTCCTTAGCGAAGTCCCTGAAAAAATAGCCTACTTGTTTAGCGAGCCTGAAGTTCCGGCGGCGGAAGAATTTATTCCCAAAAAGAGCGACCTTGCCGGGACGGTAGAGATTTTACAAATAGGCAAGGAACTTGCGCGCAAGTTAGCGCAAGCGCCAAGCGATGAAAAGGCGGAGGAGTTTATCAAAGCGGAGGCGGAAAAGAGGGAAATAAAACTTGGAGACCTTATGATGCCTTTACGCGTCGCGATTACAGGCAGCCGCGTAAGTCCTCCGCTTTTTGGATCTCTTCGCATATTAGGAGCGGAAAAATCTGTCGAGCGGGTGCAGAGGGCGCTGGATAAATTAGGCGGGTCTTAACTGTCCGCTTTCAGACAATTCTGCAATTCCTCAAAGACTGAACCAAGATCATCAAAATGGAGTAAAGCCCTGCCGTCCAGCGGAGTGGGCATATTATTTACAATTACAATTTTACCGCCGCCCCGCAAAGTGTATTGGGGCATACCGGCGGCAGGGAAGACAGTCAAGCTTGTTCCCAACACAAGCATTAAATCCGCTTTTTGGGATTCCGTCACAGCCTGTTTTAACGCGTCCGCAGGAAGACTCTCGCCAAAGAAAGTGATTGCGGGTTTTAATACCTTGCCGCATTTCGGACACTTTGGCATTTCTCCCTTGTGAACAATAGCCGCTACTTCTTCATAACTCACTCTTACGCCGGCGCATCGCATACAGTAATGCATTGAAGGCGAGCCATGAATTTCAATCACATTTTTGCTCCCGCCCTTTTGATGTAAAAGATCGATATTCTGCGTAATCAACGCTTTTAAAAACCCGCGTTTTTCAAGTTCACCCAGCACGATATGGACAATGGACGCTTCTTTTTCATCAATATTGTAAATGAAAGAACCTGACATGTTGTAATAATAAGAGGGGTCTATCTCAAAATAGTTGATGTCAAAAATTCTTTCCGCGTCCATATCGTTGTAAAGACCGTTCTTGCCGCGAAAGTCGCGAATGCCGGAGAGCGTGCTGACGCCCGCGCCCGTCAGGGCGACCGGATATTTGGCTTCTTTAATCAGCGTATACAATTCATTAATATTTTCCATAGTAATAAATTATATACCATTACAACAATATATACTACTACACAGCAGTTTCTTTATAACAAGTATTTACTTTATAGCCTTAACCGGACATATATTGATACAATTTCTGCAAAAAACACATTCCGTTGACGTTACTTTTTGTCCGTTCTCAATGTATTTTCTTACATCTACGTCCATCGGACATACCTCGTTGCATTTTCCGCATTTTATACATTTGTTTCCGCTCGGATTTATTTTAACCAGCGAAACACGGGTTGGCAGTTTCATAATAAGAGAGACAGGGCAAAAAACTTTACAGAAGGCGCGTTTTTTCTTAAATACAAACGCCAATACTATTCCTACTATGTAATATAATATATATCCGACAAGAAACCATATAAATTGATCGAGCTTCTTGCTTTCTACGAAAGAAGTGATGGAAGAATCTATATGCCTTGCGTAATAGTCATACCCGCTTTGAATTAGTATAAAAGGTATTAATAATGACACGATTAAAACTGGTATCCTTATGTATGTATATTTTTTCGGTATGTGTTTATTTTCTTTTATCGGCAGCCATTCGAGTAATGCCGCGGTATAACAAGCCCAGCCGCAATACCCTCTGCCCCAAATCAACGGTCCAAAAACTTTCGCTATCGCATAATGTATTAAAACGCGTGTAAAAATCCCCGTGCTGATAAAATATGCCATATAAATTACCGTTTCTTCAATCTGCATATTTTCACGCTGCATTAATCCGAGAAAAACCAGAAAAACAAGCGAAATTATCGACAGGCTGATTTTTCTGCCCAAGTCAGGATTATTTAATCGGATGCTGAGGAACATACCGATTGATATACTTAATCCAATCGGGATAAAGACAAAGAAAAATCCAACCCATATTGTTAAACCCATTGATACGGATAAAATAGTTCCTACCAGGAACGGAAAAATACACCGCTTATATTCTTTCATATTACCCCCAATGCTTTCACTCTTCCAATGTTGACAATTAGTTTTGTCGAACCATTATTTATAGGTACTTTCAATTTGTTAAAACCTCCCGGCGCTCCCCTCAGGTTATAATTAGTTTTACCGACAGGCTCTGATGGTATTCCAAAAATACCGGAATTAACTTCTCCATCTCCATTTACATCCTGAAAAACAGAAACTACATATTCACCTTCGGGTAATTCCAAAAAATGCGTTAAAGTGGCTTGATTTGGCTGTAAGATAAATCCGGTAAAAGCCTTTTCGTTTTTATAATCACTTTCATTTGAGTATACGGAAACATATACCAAACCGCCGTTAACAATTACTCCGTTAATCTCTATAGTTGTATGAATGTTTTCCGCAAATAAACTTTTAACAACAAAAAGCAAAACACATAAGAAAAGCAATTTTCTAAACATATTATTCTCCATGTTTGTATTATAGAAATTTGCTTTATAAAAGAAACGAAAAGTTAACTAAGATGCACTAATTTGATACTAAGATGCATTAGCTTTAATTAAATTATCTATTAGCGCATTAAAGTTTTTATAGAAGAGTTATAAAAAAAGATATTTTAATGTAACAATACCGTCCACGCCGTAATAAGCGCCTCCCAATAATATTGGCAAAATAGGAAACGATTATCAATGCACTTACGGATCATTTTTCACGACATGAAGTCGATAATTGGCTTTTCCGCGGCTATGATCAAAATATTCATTTTGCTATAATAATACTTAAAGGATATTCATATGAAGACAATATACAATATGATACAAAATTTTACCAATGGCAAAAAACACATAAAATTTACAATTGGTTTTGTTTCTAATGGCAAGACGAATATTCAAGTATTCGGAGAACAAGGAGAAATTAAGGATTCTCCAACACTATATTATGAAATAGGCTCCATTACAAAAACATTTACAAGTTCATTGTTGGCAAAATATATTTACGAAAAGAAAATGACTTTAAATGATTCTATTCAGACTTATATAAATAGCCTCCCTACCGGATATTACCCTACTTTGAGACGTCTTGCTACTCATACATCCGGATATTCTGCTCTGTTACCTTTTACCTTTTCGGATTTTTTAAAAACATTAATTGGATTTCTGATAAGCGGCGGAATAAAAAATAATCCCCTCACCAATAAAATTGATCATGGAAAAATGATAGAAATTATTGGTTCTTCGTGTTTAAAAGATAAAGATTATCCATATATGTATTCCAATTTTGGATATGGGATAATTGGATACATATTGGGAATGGTATCGAATAGGAGTTATTGGGATACAATGAATGATTTTATCAAAAATGACCTTGGATTGAATGATACATATTTAGGTATTAATCTAAACAAAAATATTTATGGTTATGATAGATGGGGCAAAAATTTTGGAAATTGGTTGTGGAACGATATTGATTTATTTGCCGCTGCCGGAGGTATAAGTTCAACCGGAAAAGACTTACTCCGATACGCCCAATTAAATATGCTGGAAGAAAAGCCATATCTTTCTTTATGTTACAATAAATATGCAAGCGCCACTAAAAAAGAAGATATAGGGCTTGGATGGGATTTACCAATCAATAGTAAAATTGTATGTAAAGACGGCGGTACAGGTTATTTCTCTTCGTTTTTGGGATTCGATACCGATAAAAAAAATATTGTTGTTGTTCTTTCAAATTATACATGTTTCTCAATAAATAAAATAGGTCATTCATTGCTTAATTATCTGGCAAATTAAGATGTACTAAAAATTTAAATTGATAAAGTACGGCAGAACTTCGCATAACTTTTCGGCGGTAAGCCGTCGTTAGGCGGCGTACACTTATCGACCTGTTAGGCGAAGTACCTCATGGCTTTTATGCTATTTTATTGCGCTAAAAAATCACAATATAATCTTTTTTCTATATCAATATCGCTCAATGGCATATTTGTTGGACTACTAGATGAACCAGCTATACAACATTCTCTACCGTCATATTCATAATTATTATCAATTTTGGGTTCAAATTCAGATATTTTAATAGTTTTAATAATTCTTAAATTTGCCTGCTTTGCATATTGTTGTGCTTTTTCCAATGCATCATTATAAGCCGTATTTCTTGCCTCTTTTATTTTTTCCTCATAATTATTAATTCCAAAATACACACTACAATTCATTGAATCAATATCTATTGTGATTTTATCTATTAATGATTTTGCTTTTTCTAAATTAATTTTTAGATCATCTATTGTAACAGTTAAGCTTTGTTCAACTTTTTGACCTTTTAATACATTTTTTTGATTTTTCCATTCATATTCAGGATAAAATTTTATCGTATTTGTTTGTACATTTTTAATGCATAATTCATTTGTTCTCTTTAATAAAATATCTACCATTTTATTTACTTCAATTTGCGCTTCATTAATTGTTTTTGAAATATGAGAAAAATTAAAATTAATTCTGATAATATTTGGTTTAACCTTAATATTTCCAACGCCATAGACTGAAATAATGCTATTATTTTGATCTATTTTCATTGAATTCTCCTTATTTTAATTATTTAACCATATTCTCAGATAAATGTCAATATATTAAAACTATTTTTTTTTAAATTTTTAACTTCTATTATTTTCAAAATATTCAATAAGGTATTTCGCATAACAGAACTGTATGCGCAAATCGCCTATACGGCGGTTTGGGTTCCGTTCGGCTAAACCGCTTAAAGTCTCCCACGCCTCACTCCGTCACATTTTTTTCGCCCGTAAAAATGTTTAAAAATGTTCATTCTTAATTATTAAATTGTGATATAATTATTTCATTATGGAGAATATATTGTTTGAAACAAACAGAATTATTGTTCGTAAATTATCAATAAATGATTCAGAATATTTATTCAAATATAGCCAAGAAGAAATTACAAGAAAGGAATTGCCTAATGAAGTTTTTAATAATATTACTGAAACAAAAGAAAAAATAGAATATTTTAAGTCAAATTATGATGAAAAATATCCGTTAGTTTACGGAATAATATTGAAAAAAAATAATATCATTATAGGGCATATTGGTTTAAGTGAAATTGACAAAGGAATAGAAATAGGTTATGCAATAGCGGCCGAATATCAGAATAATGGGTATATGTCTGAAATAATAATACCATTTACTAACCGGATAAAAGAATATTTAAAAATAGAAAAAATATATGGAATAGCAAAAAAGGAAAATACAGCATCATGGAAAATATTGGAGAAAAATGGATTTACGTTAGAGGAAGAATGTGTAAATAAAAATTATTTTGAAGGAAAATATAGAGTAAAAATATATTCAAAAATAATATGAAATATATTTTCTGGCGGAAAGTGACAATGATGTAATGAGGCAGGATCTAAACCAGTTTGCCATTGAGTTCGGAAAAGAACAGGTTTCGTTCTTATGATATTCTGTCATTTACACAAAAGATCGGATAGGCTCCATTCCATATCCTTTGAGGTTCTATTTTAGCCCAACTAACCTGTCATTCTTTTAGTTTAACAACAGAATACAGCAAACTTTTTATTTAATTTTTTGGGCGATTTCTTTTAATGTATTTCTTATATCCAAAATTAGAGCCAGTCCCCCAAAAATAATAGCGTCAATTATAAAACCGCCTAAAGCGCCAAGGGCAACGCCATAAAACCATCCATCATGGTAAAATACATTGTTTTCAACATAGTATCCAACAATTGCGCCAATAATAATGACCAGCCAGAGTGTAATCTCCAAAATTACCGAATAAGCATCAGTAATAGTTGATTTCAAAGACATAATTAACCCTCCAAAATATAGTGTGATTATAAATATTCTATCCTAGAATCTATAATCATTATAATGAAAATAATTTTATCATAGTTTGTATTCTATGTCAATCAATTTTTTATTTTTTTTAAAAATTTCAAAGAAATGGTGCTTAACGTTCCGGCTGTAAGCGACGTTTTTCCGGCGCAAAAAATGTGGTGGAGCGGGACGTTGGTGCCTTTAGGCGGCCAGCCGAACGGAACCTAAGCCGCTGTATAGGCGGTTTGCGAATACAAACCTGTTAAGCGACATTGGGGCTAAACTGTTTGAAAAAAATATAATAAAATATTTCAATAAAAACAAGAACCAAATTGACATTTTAACCGTCTAATATATAAGGAGGTCAAAAAAACTTGCTAAAGGGAGATGAAACGCCGGTATTTTTGGCAAAACAAGCCTCAAAGGGTAATGAAGAATGTTTTGTCGCGCTCTGTAATTTGTTGAAAATAAAACTTTTTCGTACCGCAAAAGGCGTTCTTGGCAATGAATCTCTCGCCCTTGATGCTGTCAGTGAAGCCATTTTCCGCGCCTATAAAGGTATAAAACGGCTTCGAGAACCCAAATATGTGGAAACATGGTTTATCCGCATACAACTAAATGTCGCACGCGATTTTTATTGGAGGCAAAAACATGAAATAGTCATGGAAAAAGTACCGGAAGGCATATATCATGATGATCATAGTGAATTAGAATTCACACAGATAATAGAATCTTTACAACCTGAACTGCGTGAAATTATCAGCCTTAAATACTATTCCGGTTATACGTTGCATGAAATATCTGAAATATTGGATGTACCGGAAGGAACGGTTAAAAGCCGTTTAAACAGGGCGCTTAATATATTACGATTGGAGGTTTTGTATGAATAAGGATTCATTCCTACAGTATATCGAAAATAATCGTGATTGTGAACAGGATCGTCTTGATACTGCTGTAAACAGAGGATTACACAGGGGAAAAAACGACAGGTTTGATTCCAAAAAAATTTTTATACTTGTTGCCGCAGGTATATTTAGTTTTGCGATGTGTATCACCATAAACTTAATGCCGCTTTCAACGGTTGTTGAATGGTATTACGAGAGCCGGCAAAAAATTATGCCGGGAAGCTCGGAGATATTAAACGGCTATATCAAAGATATAGTCAGTAATCTTGAGAAATATTTAGGAGGCGAATGATGTTGTTAATTATTGGTTTTTTATTCATGGTTTTTATCCTTGCTATTGTGGGCACATTATCAGGATTGCTTACGATGTTTATTGATCTGCCCTCAATTTTATTGATCCTTGTCCCTCTGCTTTTTTTCTTTTTCACGTCAAAAAGCGGAAACATTTTGGGCAATTATATCAAAGCAAGTTTTAAAAAAGAGCATATATACACAGAAACTGAATTAGCGGCTTTTTCTGTGGCAATAAAAAACACTATTAAATTTATCCTTGCGGTAGGGGGATTTGGTTTTTTCAGCGGTATATTGGCAAGTCTTGTCAATCTGGAAAACAAGGAAATGCTTGGACCTAATCTGGCATTAAGTTTACTTGCGTTTCTCTATGCAATTGCTGTAAGCGTTTTCATTTTTCTTCCAACTCAGGCTTGGGCAGAAAATAAAATTAACATGCTTAAACAAAATGGCGTACGTTCCAATGGCGCATAACAGGATTGTATGTGTAGACTTGAGGGCGGCTAGGGTTCGGTCGGCCAGGTCTGTCGCTTCGCCCGTTCCCACGCCTCCCTCACCCACATTCCGGCCTACCCACAAGCCTACGGCTTACTTTATAGGGTGGGTTGGAATGTCACATATAGCGGGAACGCTTGCCGTTATTTTTTATCAAATTTTATAGCATATCTTAATTTAAAGATAATAAAAATTTTTATATAATAAGATTTATAGTAAAAGTTCGTGCTGGTTCATGGTAAAATTCTTGTTCTTCCGTTCTTATCAGTTTACCTCAACATTACCGCCCAAATGCGCAATTCCTGCGCAGACCAATGAACAATTAATAAGCGAAGGCTTTCATAGCCGCTTAAATCATCATCAATAACCGCTTCCGAAAAAACAGATTTTATTACGCTTTCCGCTTTTAAATACTCATCAGGCAATTCTAAAATAAGTCGCGATAATGGCGCGCCATCATTTTCCTTTACATATTTATTTACAGCATTCTGATAATTCTCAGCGTAGAATCTTACCTCGGATATTTTTTCGTCTGACGCTTTCTTTTTACCAAGAGCGGTATTGACAAATTCAAGAGCCTCTTCCGCTTCATCCGCCGCCAGAGTCGCCGCAAGCGAATTATCAGCCGCAAACTTGGCCAAAATTTTGTAAAACTTTTTTTGCGTGTCAATTATAGTCGCTATTGCCAGAATAATTTCATCCCTTAAATACGGCGGCGGATTTTTTTCGCGCAAAAGACCCAATAACACATGAACAGATTCAACATTGTGATATATACCAAGAGCTTCAGCGCCCATGATTTTTAACCGGGGGTTATCTGAACTTAAAATTAATTTTTCTATTTCAGGACGAAAATCTTCATCTTTCATTTTTGCAAGGGCTATTATCGCTTCTCCCGCGAGCATATAATCCCCTGATTTGGTAATTTCGCGTAACATGGGAATGGCGCCGGTACAATTATGCTTTCCTAAAATACGCGCGGAGATATATGCGGTGGTGTAAGGATTATTAACCGCGTCATCAACTAACGCTTTCTCGGCTTTTTTACTCAATTTCTGAAGCATCTCAAGCGCTCTTATAGCTTCCGTGCGCGTAGCCATTTTTGGCGAACACGCGCGTTCCAATATCCCGTCAATCGCCAGGTGGGAAGGGGTATTGTGTAATTCGCCAAGAAGCATCTTCTCCTGCGATGAATCTTCCGCTTTGTTTAGTTTGCCTAACAGGCTAATTGCGCGAAGATCCCTGACGGAGAAAATTACTTCCAATGCGTTTGACAGCGGAAGAGAGCCTAAAGGCCTCATTTTTTTCTGCATGGAGAGGGCAAGTAACGTTAAACCTATCAGTATAATAAAAAGTATCTTAAACGCCAGAAAATGAGAGAGCCCGATAAAGCGAAAGAAGTCAAGGAAAAGCCCGGCTAAAAAAGAACCGCTTGCGCCCGCTATGCCTAAAATAAAAAAATAGAGGATCCCCATGTCAAGCGTTTTTTCCGGCGGAACCAATCCAAAAAAATAGGTCTGCGCGATTCCTTCGGAGCCAAGAAAACCGAAGTTCAGCATAAAAAATAAAAATGCAAGAAAAAGAATGGAACCCGCTACATTATCAACCGCCGTTTGCGGAATAAAAATTGTGGGGATTAAACTTATAAGTCCCAGAATCACACAAACAAGGAAAAGCGGTTTTGCGCCGACGCGATCTACCAAAAATTTAACAATTAGGCCGACCATAAGATAGCCAAGCCCGCCAAAAACAGAGTAAAGGGAAATTAAACCGTCATTATGCCCAAACACTTCGCGCGCGTAAACGATAACAAATGTTCGCGTAACGCCTGACACAAGAATGACAAGAAAGAAAATAATTAAAAAAATCCTTAGATGATTATTGGATAAAGCGTCCTTAAAAATATCGGAAAGCTTCGTTTTAGATTTTTCTGTTTTAAATGACGATTTTAACCCGTTGTCTGTTTCCTCTTGAATTGAAGGTTCGGGCACTTTTTTGATAACATAGCCGCTTACTACTCCTGTGATTACCCCGATAATCAACAAAATTGAAAACACAAAAATCGGCGGCTCCATGCCAAGCACCATCGCTATCAGAAAACTACCGAACATTCCAATCGCGCTGTTGATGATCTGAACCTGCGTCATATAACTGCCACGATCTGGACCGCTCGCCAATAAACTTAAAACGGGATTATTTCCAATCATTCCAACGCCGCGGAAAAGATGAAATAGAAACACGCCGATTATAACTAACAAGAGGGCACTATTTCTGTGACCCGCGTAATCGACAAAAGGAGCAGCCGCGGCGAGTATCATGCAGATTGATCTTGCTATCCATGTAAAGCTGAAAATCCCGATTATCGAAAAACGTTTTGCCAGTAATTTACCGAGAGGAAGTAGAAATAACGCGATGTAAAAAGCGGCGCTCATAAGCCCTATATATGTTAAGGAAGCGTCCAATCTGAGGGCAAATAAAGTTATAATAATTCCTACCAACAGATTCCACGAGACAGCGTTTAAAACATTGAAAAAATTGTATACATCCCGCGCTTTATTTAAGCGGTAGGGAGATAACTGCATCGTCATATATTAAAACTTTATCAATCTGAAAAGCAAAATACAAGTAAGCGGAAACAGATGTAAAGTTTTTATTAAGTTTCCATCTTGTAATTTTTTTTAATTTACGGTATAGAATAAATATGATTAAAGAAGCGATTATAAAGGCGGCCAAGAGAGAGGATCTCTCTTATGAGTGCGCCGAAACTGTTATGAATGAAATTATGGAAGGGAAAGCCAGCGAAATACAGATGGCGGCTTACCTTGCGGCAATGTCCGTTAAAGGCGAGACTATTGATGAAATTACGGCGTCAGCCGCAGGGATGCGTAAACACTGCGTCAGGATATTGCATGACATGGACGTACTGGAAATTGTCGGCACGGGCGGGGATCATTCAAATTCCTTCAATATATCGACTACTTCCGCGCTTGTTATTTCGGCGGCGGGGTTTCCTGTCGCAAAACACGGTAACCGCGCGGCGACAAGCAAAACGGGAGCGGCGGACGTTCTTGAAGCCCTCGGCGTCGACATAACAATCTCCCCCGAACAAAGTTTGAATCTTTTAAAAACCATCAATCTTTGTTTTCTCTATGCGCAGAATTATCATATTTCAATGAAGTATGTCGGTCCCGTAAGGCGCGAGCTTGGCATTCGCACAATTTTTAATATACTCGGTCCTTTGGTAAATCCGGCGGGCGCGAATATGGAATTATTGGGCGTGTACGAACTTGAACTGGTTGAACCTATGGCGAAAGTTTTGTGCAATCTTGGAGTAAAAAGAGGAATGGTCGTTTTCGGCCAGGACGGGTTAGACGAAATCTCTATCAGCGCTCCCACTACAGTCTGTGAATTACGCGACGGATTTATTAAAAGTTATGATATTAATCCCGAACAATTTGGATTTGAACGCTGTAAAAAAGAAGATCTGTTAGGCGGAACTCCTGCGGAAAACGCGCAGATAACAAGAAGTATTTTAGCGGGAGAGAAAGGCCCCAAACGAAACGCGGTACTTCTTAATTCCGCCGCCGCAATTCACATTGCCAAACCTGAGATAAGCATAAAAGACGCCATCGCCATTGCGGAAGAGGCTATCGACTCAGGCAAGGCAGGCGAACAGCTTAAAACATTTATTTCCATGTCGCAGAAAAAAACAACTTAGGAGGCTTACCCTCTTGAAAAATCCTCCCGCTATTTTGGGCAAAATAGCTTCAAGCACGCTTGTTCGCGTAGAAAATGCAAAAAAAAATCTCTCTTTTGAACAAGCGCGGGAACAGGCGTTCAAGTTAGCTGAAACGGAACACATTGATAAAAATCGCCTGCCCTTTGAGAACGCCATTGCCGCTCCCGGACTTTCATTCATCTGTGAGGTAAAAAAAGCGTCGCCTTCAAAGGGCGTAATAGCGGAAAATTTTCCCTGGCTGGAAATTGCGAGGGAGTACGAAGAGAGCGGAGCCTCTGCAATTTCCGTTTTAACAGAGCCTGAGTTTTTTTTGGGAAGCGATAAATATTTACGCGAAATTTCCGCCGCTGTGAAAATCCCTACGCTTAGAAAAGATTTTATTATTGACCAATACCAGATTTACGAAGCAAAATTATGGGGAGCAAAAGCAATACTTTTAATCTGCGCCCTGCTGGAACAACAAACATTAAAAGATTTTATTGCCGCCGCAGGAGAGCTGGCTTTAGACTGCCTTGTAGAAATCCACAGCGAAAATGAAGCGCAGGAAGCTCTTACGGCGGGAGCGCGCATCATCGGCATTAACAACCGCGACCTTACCACTTTTAGCGTTGATACGGGACTGGCATCACGCTTAAAGAAACAACTTCCTTCAGAGATACTGACTGTTGCGGAGAGCGGCATAAAAACAGCGGATGATATTTGCGAATTAAAAAAATCTTGCGTAGACGCTGTTTTAATAGGCGAAAGTTTGATGAGAGCAAAGGATAGAAAGGCATTTTTAAGGGAATTAATATCCGTCTGACAAAAATATATGAATCGGAATTAGGCGGCATTTGTTAAATATTATTTGAAAAATAATTGAAAAAAAATTCATTTCGCTGTATATTATATATAGAATATTTTTAGGAATGTATGAATATTAAAAAACTATTTATATTATTTCTTCACCTTATGATCATTTCAAATATTTATTCAGCTGATAACGACTTCCAGTTAAATTCGAATAATTGGGGAATAAATGGTTTTGACTTTTTTTGGAACGCGGGGAGTTTTGGAGGAGGATATGATTTTCTATCTAATGGTTTTGAATTATCCATTACAATAGGAAATTTTTTCCTGGAACATCAAATTACTCATATCGGCATGGAATTTAATATTTTAAAATTAATATGGGATTATAGAAAAGAAATTAGTCAGATTCAAAATATGCATTTTTTAAATCTGAATTTATATTGGAATCCGCTAAATTTTGATAAAATGATACTGGGGCCTTTTGTATCAATGAATTATATAACAAGAAATGACGAGGGGATAATTGATTGGAATTATATGACTGTTAGGAGCGGACTTCGTTTTTTTTGGAGAACAAATAGTCATAATTATTATAAGATATTTTTTCAGAAAGTAGGCGTGGAAGCAGGATATGAAAATAGAAATGGCATTAATGGGTTATATTTAAATATAAACTTCGACGCTTCAATATCAATATTGGCGCCATTATTATATTTATTCGGAATATATATAATTTTTTAAATGGGAGTTTGACATAATATCAAAAAACAGTTATAATAGATAAGAATGTTTAATGATTATATGAAGAGTAAAATTAATATCTATTTATGTATTATGTGTTTATTTTTGGTAATTATTTTATCGAATTGTGCAAAAATACGCCGGAATGATTTTTCAAAATATAATTTTTCATTAAAAGATACATTATCTATATTTCTTTTAAATAATAAAAAAGGCTATTATTTTTGTATACCCGTTCAATATACGGGCGATTATCAAATTTCACGGTTTGAATTTGATAATGGGAATATATTAATCGGCAATTATAATATTTTATTGAAAAGAGAAGAAATAAATATTTCTGTATATCTAAACGAAATGGCGGATGAAGATGGAAATGTAATTGAAGATTTTAACCTAATCTATCTTGAAGAAAACGGCAGAGTATCAGCCTCAAAAATGGCTGAGCCATTAGCGATGAAAGATAAATCTGATTATATGATGAACTATTATTATATATTTATTGAAAAATATCTTACAGATAATGATATAAAAAATATAATCAATGAATATAGAAAGGGAAACGTCTATTCCAAGCTTTCTATTTGGTACGATCTTACCATTGATAATGAAGAGCAAAATGGAAGCGGAATGTTAGATGATTTTGAACTTTATAACGGACTTGCTTTTGATCCCGTTTGGTTTCCTGCAAATTTGAATTTTTTTAAGTCTAGGTATATGCAAAAATGATGTCATTCATTTTAATAAACATTTGTACTACTCATAATTGACGATATTTTTGAAAGAATTTTATTGACATATTTTAAAAAATATATTATATTCTATATTATAGAAGTATTTTTAAAGGGGGATAAAATCTTGAAAAAAATTATCCTTATTTTAATAATAATTACATTGTTTTCTTCTAATTTATTCGCCCAAAATTTAAGAAATTCTTCCATTTCATTTGATCCTATTTCACTTATCGGACTTGTTTGGTTCTTTTCTGAAGATGAGAATCAAATGAGCGAAATAGATTTCAATAATATATGGTTTGGTATGGATATAAATTGGGAAACAAAAAGTCACAAAGAAATGAGCGTGGGATTTTTTATAGGAACGCATCAAGTTGCCTTAAAAACACAGTTCCGCTCATTTTTAAATAAAGAAAATCAAAGCGGTCTTTTCTGGGGATTATACGGATTAATTGATTGGAGAAGAATGGATTGGGTTTATGATGAGAACAATGAATTATCTATAGCCTGGATTTCCTCGGGAAGTAATAATGTATACTATAGTATTGGTATTACCGGAGGAATAAATATAGGGTTTAGGTTTCGTAGCGGAAGTTCAGGGATAACTCCTTTTGTAGGATTAGGAATACCTTTGTTTTTCTGTTTTGGCAATTTACCGCCTCAAAATAATATAAATGATTTTTATATTGCAAATACAATAATAAGGACAATAAATATTGGTATAAATATAGATTTATTTACTTACGACAGATGAAATAATGCAAACGGCGGAAGTAATTGTTTAACAATCAGGCAAAAAAGGTAATTTCTTCTGATAACGGCTATTTAAAGCGGATGCCGCTCCTGTAAATATTTTTTAAAATGTGCTACATTATAACCATGCGTATTAAAATATGCGGATTGTTCCGCGATGAAGACATCGATTATGTAAATGAATCGCGCGCGGATTATGCCGGCTTTGTATTTGCCCAAAGTCCAAGACAGGTCTCCGCTCCTCTTGCCCAATATCTGCGCTTTCGTCTTACGGACGGGATTACTCCCGTCGGCGTGTTTGTAAACGCGCCTATCGCATTTATTACAGAGTTGTACCATAACGGAATTATTTCCATTGCCCAACTTCACGGCAATGAAGATGAAAGTTATATTGCGCAATTAAAAAAACAAAGTAAAACAAATATCAGGCAGACTGTTATTCCGCCGATTAAAGTGATAAAAACGGTAATCTTCGGCGGTAAATCGTTTAGTTCGCAGTTAAGTGATATGTCAAATTTTACAGATTATTTCTTAATTGATTCAGGCGCGGGCTCCGGCAAAACATTCGACTGGAAAAAGCTGGGCTCGGTTAAATTCCCGAAACCCTGGTTTCTGGCAGGCGGCATCAACATAGAAAATATTAAACAGGCGATGGCGCTTAAACCGTTTGCCATTGATGTTTCAAGCGGAGTGGAAACAGACGGTATTAAAGATCGAAAAAAAATATTAGAATTAACTGAAGTTTTAAGACAAGGATAACCTCTATGAAAGATGAAAAAAAATTCTCCGGCAGATTTGGCGATTACGGCGGACAGTATATTCCCGAGACATTGATGAACGAGATCATCAATCTTGAACAAGCCTACAACCATTACAAAGACGATCCCGCGTTCAAAACTGAGTTGGACTCTCTTTTAAAAAATTACGCGGGGCGGCCTTCCCTCCTTTATTACGCGGAAAAAATGACCCGTGATCTTGGGGGAGCGAAAATTTACCTGAAGCGCGAGGACTTGAACCACACAGGCTCCCACAAGATCAACAATGTGCTAGGGCAGACGTTACTTGCAAAAAAAATGGGCAAGACAAGAATTATTGCCGAAACGGGAGCGGGTCAGCACGGCGTCGCTGCGGCTACCGCGGCGGCTCTTCTGGGAATGGATTGCGAAATCTTCATGGGGAAAGAAGACACCGAGCGTCAGGCGCTTAATGTCTACCGCATGGAGTTGTTAGGTGCAAGAGTTCATCCTGTAACAACGGGAACGATGACGCTCAAGGACGCGGTAAATGAGACAATGCGCGAATGGGTAAGCAGAGTCCATGACACTCATTATGTGCTTGGCTCTGTGATGGGGCCTCATCCTTTTCCCGTAATTGTGCGCGATTTTCAGGCAGTAATCAGCAGGGAGGCAAGGGAGCAGATACTTGCCGCGGAGGGAAAACTTCCCGCCGCCGTTCTTGCCTGTGTAGGGGGCGGCAGTAATGCTATGGGTATTTTTTACAATTTTATAAATGATTCGGCAGTGAAGCTTATCGGCTGCGAGGCGGCAGGCTCCGGTATCAACACTGAAAAACACGCGGCTTCAATCGCAAAAGGGCAAGTGGGTATTTTTCACGGAATGAAATCTTATTTCTGTCAAAACGAAGAAGGGCAAATCGCTCCCGTGTACTCGATATCGGCGGGATTAGATTACCCCGGTATCGGGCCTGAACACGCATGGCTGCATGACACCAAACGCGCACAGTACGCGCCCGTCACCGATGAAGAAGCCGTCTGCGCCTTTGAATATCTTTCCCGCACGGAGGGAATTATCTGCGCGATAGAAAGCGCACACGCCGTAGCCCACGCCCAAAAAATAGCGCGTAACTTTTCCGCCGATGAAAGCATGATCATCTGTCTTTCAGGCCGCGGCGACAAGGACGCGGCGGCAATTGCCCGTTACAGGGGGAGAACTATCACCGATAATTAAAATTGTCGGTGATTTCAATTTAACTGGTCTGACTGCGTCAGACCTTTATAAGGAGTTAATTAAATGAGTAATATACAAAACGCTTTTAAAAACGGCAAAGCATTTATCGGCTTTGTTACGGGCGGAGATCCGAATATTGAAAAATCAAAAGAGTTTATCATGCAGATGGTAAAAGCCGGCGCGGACATAGTAGAAATAGGCATCCCTTTTTCCGATCCAATCGCGGAAGGACCGGTAATTCAAGAAGCGAATAACCGCGCCCTTGCCGCCGGAACAACCGTGGAAAAATTATTTAACCTTGTCACTGAACTGCGAAAAGAGACAAGCGTCCCTCTTTTATTCATGACATACGTCAATCCCGTTTTCCATTACGGTTATGACGCATTTTTTAAACGCTGCAGCGACGTTGGCTTAGACGGCATCATCGTCCCCGACCTGCCATTTGAAGAACAGCCGCCCGTGAAAGATGCGGCAAGCAAGCACGGCATCGATCTTGTTTCGCTAATCGCTCCAACTTCACAAGCGCGAATAAAAGAAATAGCGAAGACCGCTTCCGGTTTTATCTACCTTGTTTCATCAATGGGCGTAACAGGCGTGCGAAGCGAGATAACCACAGACCTTGCTCCCATTACCGCGATAATTAAATCGGTAACATCGACACCTATCGCAATCGGCTTCGGCATTCACACCCCGCAGCAGGCGGCGCAAATGGCGCGTATCGCCGACGGAGTAATTGTAGGAAGCGCGCTTGTAAAATTGTCCGCGCAGTACGGGACAGAAGCGGCGCCGCAAATTTATAGTTATGTGAAGGAAATGAAAGAGGCTGTTATTAACGTTAAATAATGTGAAGAGTTTTCTATCAACATTGGCTTTTATTTTAGCCGTTTCACTAACAGGGTGCGTTAAACAAAAACATGGATTGACTATCGTAGACGGAACGCTCTCAGTTGGAATAGAAATTGGTTACCCGCCCATGGAGTACTACGATACCGACGGCGTTACTCTCGCGGGCTTCGACATTGAGCTTACAAAAGCCCTTGCCGATAAATTAGGAATGACCGTTAATTATATCGACACCGCATGGGATAGTATTTTTGCAGGGCTTCAGACTGACAAGTATGACATTGCGGTTAATATAACTATTATGCCGGAGCGGTTAAAAAGATTTAATTTTACCAAACCGTACATTGACAGTTCCATGACTATTGTTACCATAAAAAATTCTTCCATAAAAATAGAAAAGCCGGAAGACATCGGAGGATACAGAGCCGCTTATCAGGGCGATACTACGGCGCAGTATTTTACGGAAAGATTAAGGAAAAATGGCATCAAATTTACGTCTTTTTCTTATGATAAAATAATTAATTGTTTTGACGATCTTGCTCTGGGACGCTTAGATTTAGTTATTGCAGATAACATTGTCGCTTACGATTATTCAGTAAAAGAAAACAGTCCTTTTGAAATTGTATGGCATGGTTCATCCGGCGAATTAATTGGTATTTGTTTAAAAAAGGGAAATGACAATTTAACAGCCGTGATTGACAATGCGTTAGATGAATTGTTTAAAGACGGCACTATGCGGGAAATATCATTTAAAATATTTAACCGCGATTTGGTATCATCAGTAAGGGATTTTTGGTAAAATTTGGAGTTATGCGCCATGTTTAATAAATTGAAAAAAACAAAAAATGCAATAGACAAATCCCAAAAATTATTGTAAAATAAATTATGATTATAAATCTTGAACAAGATGATTTACAAAAAGACATTGAAATATCAATTAAATACCCTGTAAAGAATAAAATTGTAGAGCGTATTGTCTCATTTATAAAATCGGTTGACACGCAAATAGAGTGTTATTCAGATGACATTGTAAAGCTGGTAAATGTTTCTGATATTTTTTACATTGAAAGCGTTGACGGAAAGACTATCGTTTGCTGTGAGAAAGAAAAATATATTGTAAAAAGCCGCTTGTATCAGATATACGAAAAATTGAGGGATAATGGTTTTATACAAATCAGTAAATATTGCGTATTAAATATTAATAAGCTGGATAAATTCAAGCCGTTAGACAATAATCGTCTGGAAGCGGTATTATCCAACGGAGTTTACCTATGTATTACCAGAAAATATATTTTAGGTATAAAACAAATATTACAGGAGATGAATAAATGAAAGAAATAAAAAATATTATTAATTATATTATGTTTGTTACCGGCTCCGCTCTGGTTATACTGACGATATTTTCACTGTTGTTTAACGTAGAAATTTGTTTTGTTCCCACTGTTTTTCAAATTTTCGTCGCAAATATTGTTATTATTCTGGGGCTTTTTCTGCGATGGAAATTTGAAATCCGTTATATAATTCTTGAATACTTGATCGATATTAGTTATACAATCGCCGTTCTTATTGTATTTGGCCTTCTTTTTGATTGGTATTCCGCAATACCGGTATGGCTTCTTGTTGTAATGGCCGTGGTAATCTACATATTTGCCATGATATTCACTGTTAACAAGATCAAAAAGGACGCAAAAGAATTAAACAAATTACTGCAAAAACATCAGGGAAATTCAACTGCGCAGTAAAATAATCACCGTTCTTTCGGCTTGCCCTGCGGAGGTGTAATATTGAGATTTTCTCATGAAGGTTCTATTAAATAAAAACCTTGATTTCTTTCATGTCCCGTTCAAATTCTTTACGTTATTCGGCAATGTCTTTCATCTCCTGTCCATGCTATTAAGTGATTTTCTTCAACTGCTCGCGGTTTTCCATCAAAGCCTCTCAAACTTGTTCAAAGTCGAGTCCTCTGTGGTATGTTGGTTGTGTTTGTACTGTTTCCATGTTTTAACTCTTTTTTTTGTATATTAGACGATGTTTTCCGTCACATAACGTTCCGGCTGTATGCGATGTTTTTTTGCGTCCGATAAGGAAAAATGCGAAGCATTTTTACGGGCGAAAAAAAATGTGGTAGAGCAAAACCCACAAAGGGGCGTAGCCCCGACTGGCGTTTTGTGTAGCCTAGCCGCCGTCAGGCGGCGTATACTTACCGACCTGTTAAGTGCAGGTTTGGCTACTTTATATTTATATTTTACTATATTAATAAATTATTTATGCATATGCGCTCAAAAATAAATAAATATAACTAATAATAAAAAATATGTTAATAATTATATTTATTACCATAAATATTTTATGATTTAAATTACATTTGTTTATTTTTATTATTTCTTTATTAATTAAATTTTTAATAAATAATGTTAATACAATAATACTTCTAATACAAATATATAATATTAGTATCTTATAAATATCATCATGATTTATATCAATAAATAAAAATAATATTCCAAGAATACTAATAATAATTGCATCAAGTATAAAATAATATTTATTACAAGAAAATATTGTTAAAATTAAATGAACAATATATAAAATAATTACAATTTGAAAATATAGCATAATATAATCCATTATTTTACCTCCTTAATTTATTAATTATTTCTTTAATATATTATTTTGTCAACTATTTTCTTCTTATTATTTTCAAACAAATTTCAGCCAAGCTTGCACTTAACGTTCTGGCGGTATATGACGTTTTTTTATGCCCGATAAGGAAAAATGCGAAGCATTTTTTCGGGCACAAAAAAAATGTGGTGGAGTGAGGCGTGTGAGCCTTTAGGCGACCTAGCCGAACGGAACCCAAATCGCCGAACAGGCGGTTTGCGCATACAGTTTTGTTAGACGACGTATATGCGTAATCTATTCGCAATATAATTATTTACTTTATTAATTTATATTAACTTTTCATAATTTACAATATATCCTTATCTCTTTGAATATATTTTATCCTTTATATGCTTTATTATATTATTACAATAAATATTTAGAACAATATTTATAATATTACTTTTAACCATAATAAGCGCCAAAGACGTTAATAATATTAAAACTTAAAATCTATAAAATATATCAAATTACTCTTAGTATATTGTAAGACGATAATATTTATATATCAATTTAGCATATATGTCGTCTAACGTTCTGGCTGTAACTGACGTTTTTTTGCGCCCGATAAGGAAAAACGCACAGCGTTTTTACGGGCGCAAAAAAATGTGGCGGAGCAAAATACCACAAAGGGGCGAAGCCCCGACTGGCATTTTGCGTAGCCTAGCCGCCGTAAGGCGGCGTACACTTACCGACCTGTTATGCGCTGTTGGTTTTGCTTTTTTATTACAAAAAATAATATTCATTATTATTTAAAATATTTTAATACACTAACGGTTCATTGTAAACATATCGGATAATTGCGCCAGACTTCCCTGTTTTGCTCCGGTCAGGCGTTCAATAGTATAAATAAAAGCGGAAATACGCTGTATTTGTTCTTCCTGTGTCCAATGGA
>Ga0268262_10001899_pt1 | contig 24835 bp, 24 predicted proteins | sample TergutNc150P3_FD_190354 | JGI IMG/M metagenome (GOLD analysis project Ga0268262, IMG submission 190354) | Nasutitermes corniger P3 segment gut microbial community from laboratory colony in Florida, USA - Nc150 P3 (SPAdes) (version 2) | ecosystem: Host-associated > Arthropoda: Insects >...
GAACGCGCCGTAAAAGAGTCGAAGGACAAGACCGAGGCCCTGGCGCACGCGAGTTTCTACCGCGACAAGGTCTTCCCGTCCATGTCGGAGTTGCGCGAAGTCGTGGACGAGTTGGAGGCGATAGCGGACAAGAAACTTTGGCCGTTGCCGACCTACGGGGATATGCTTTTCAGCGTGATTTGATGTGATTTGCAAATGTAGGGGCGTTGCGTGCAACGCCCCTAAAATCAAATTCTTTAAAATCAACATCTTTTTTAGACGAAAGGCTTCGCCTTTCATAGATAAATCGGGGGTTTAGCCCCGCCCTACACAAAGACCGCCCTTTTTTTGTCTTTTTGATAATTTTGAAAAAAATTTGACTTCCTGACCCGCCATTTACTATATTCTAGTAGGTAATGAGAGCGGTTTCACGTATTCTAACTTATTTTTTCCTCAAACAAAGGAGTTTGTTATGAAGAAGGTACTGATGAGCGTTGTTTTGCTCACAGCGGCAGTGGCTGGTCTGGTTTTCGCGCAAGCGCCTACGATGGACAAGTTGAAGTTCGTCCCTGTCGGGGCGGGTTTCAGGGCGGAAGCGGCGGATCAAATGATAAACGGCGCGGTGGTCATTCCTGCTACATTCAGCGGAAAATCCGTGACTAATATCGGTAATTTTAAAAATTGCCCCGGTATTTCAAGCGTCACTATACCCACTAGCGTGACGGCTATCGACAATGATGCGTTCATGAGCAATACGGGTATAACCAGCATTGTCATCCCCATGAGCGTGGCTACAATCGGTTCGCAGGCTTTCATGAATTGCAATAATCTTACCAACGTTACTTTTCAGGGGATCGCTAACGTAAATAACGGGTGGGGTGGCGCGTTCCCCGGCGATTTAGCCGCGAAGTACAAGGACGGCGGTCCGGGAACATACACGCGTCAGCCGGGAAAGACAGTTTGGGCGAAGAGCGACGGCTACGCGCCTCCTCCTCCTCCTCCGCAACCTGCGCAAGCCCCTCCGCCTCCTCCTCCGCCCGGCGGCAGAAGGCACTTCACGATCAACGGCATTTGGACGCGCAGCGACGGTTCGCAGATCACCATCACCGAGAACGGAACGATCATCACGATCACCGAAGGCAGCGGAAGGTTCACGCGGTCATACTCGGAGCGGTAGTCGGGAGGGTTGAAGAGTCAAAAGATAACGTCAAAACTCTGGATTGCTTCGCTTCGCTCGCAATGACGGATAGCGCGGGAATTGCCGCTGATCGTCATTGCGAGGAGCGAAGCGACGAAGCAACTTGTTTATCTCGGCGAAGCCAACCCAGAAAATCTTTTGACTTTGACTTTATATGCGGGGTTTAGCCCCGCATATCCTATGAAAGGCGCGCAGCGCCTTTCGTCTAAAAAAGAATTTGATTTTAAAGATTTTAAAGACTTTGACTTTAATGTTTTCCCTCCGCCCCTGCCATATATTATATTTAACACGTACGTTACGCTGAACCCCGAAAAGGAAAACATTATGAATAGAAGAAAGACAGTATCGGTATCCGTAAAGAAAGCGGCGAAAAAAGCGGTAAAGAAAGCAGTCAAGAAGACCTATCCGAAAAAGAAAACCCCGCCGAAGCCGAAAAGGATCACGTTTGACGACTTACCCGCCATTTTCGCCGAAACGGACGCGCGGATAGCGAAGTCTCGCGCCGAAACGGACGCACGGATGGCGAGGGCGCGTGAAGAAACGGAGAAGGCTATTGCCGAATCGGAAGCGCGAATTGCGAGGGTGCGTGAAGAAACGGAAGCGATAATGGCGAAGTCTCGCGCCGAATCGGAAGCGATAATAGCGAAGTCTCGCGCCGAAACGGACGCGAAACTAGCGGAGTCTGGCAAGGAAGCGGACGCGCGGATAGCGAGGTCTCAAGAAAAAACGGACAAGGCTCTCCGAAAACTATCCGCAGACATCAGGGAAATGACTAAGGCTGTCGGCCACGTCGGCCAAGACATCGGCGAACTGATGGAATTTATTGTGATCCCAAAGATACGCCTTGCCATGAACGCTACAGGGAAACACACGTTTAACACTATGCTGACGGATAAAGAACTCAAAAAAATCGACGAACTCGGTGAAAAGAAAACGCTCACCGAAGTGGATGTGCTTCTGTACGGCGACACGGAGGTTATGGCCGTTGAAACCAAATCCCATCTCGTGACCAAGAATGTAAGAAAGCACATAGAACGCTTGGATATACTGCGCCAGAACGAAGATTTAGTTGATATTAAAGGCAAAAAACTCATCGGCGCGGTGATCGGCGCGATAGTGGACGACGGCGCGAAAGACTTTGCCTTGAAAAACGGCCTCTATGTTGTACATATTCGCGAGGAAGAAGATAAGTTAGACATCATAGAGCCTGATCAATGCCGCGAATGGTAAGAAACCGTTGACTTTAATGTTTTTCCGCCGCCCTAGGTTCGACCAGCCACCCGTGCACTATTTTCGCCCTCTCCACCGCCAACTTGAAGTGGCTCGTGATATTCTCCGCCCCTATCTGCTCGTCCAACCCCGCCTTTCGCATAGCCTTCAGCACCGCAGGCTGAACGCCCGACAGTATCAGCGTTATCTTCTGCCTATTACATTGTGATGAGAACTGCCGCAGCGCGTTGAGTCCTGTGGAGTCTATCACGGGCACGTTGCGCATGCGCAGGATTCGCGCCTTCAGGTGTTCGCCAGCGGCGTTCGCGGATTCGATCCCCTCTTCGAATTTGAACGCCGTGCCGAAGAAGAAGGGCCCGTTGATCTCGTAAACGTCCGTTCCGCGCGGCACGTTTTTGAGATCCCGCGCGTCGTCTTCGGAGATGAGCGCGCTGTTCTTGCCGCCGTCGCTGATTTCGCGGGATATGGCTTCGACCCCGGAGACCATCGTTATCCGCCGCATGAAGAGTATCGCGGAGAGCACCACGCCCACTTGGATTGCCGCCGTCAGGTCGGCGAGCACCGTGAGGGCGAATGTTATGACGAGCACGGCCACGTCGCTGCGCTGGTTTTTGAAGAGTCCGACGAAGGTTCTCCATTCGCTCATGTGGTACGCGACCATCACCAGAATCGCGCCGAGCGCGGCGAGGGGGATCAACTTGACCCATCGCCCGAAGCACAGCATGATGAGCAGCGCGACGAGCGCGTGGGTGATGCCGGCTATAGGCGTGCGTCCGCCGTTGCGGATGTTTGCGGCGGTTCGGGCGATCGCGCCTGTCGCGGGGATTCCGCCGAAGAGCGGGGATATGACGTTCGCCGCGCCTTGTGCCACGAGTTCCATGTTCGATCGGTGCTTCCCGCCGATCATCCCGTCCGCCACGGTCGCCGAGAGCAGGGCCTCTATCGCTCCGAGCAGGGCGATGGAGATGGCGGGGGAGACGAGTTCGCGGACGACGGGGTAACGGAGGTCGGGCATGACGGGCGCGGGCAGACCTGAGGAGATGTCTCCGAAGCGGCTGCCGATGGTCTCCACGTCCCATCCGAAGATTTTCACCGCCGCCGCGCTGATTATGATCGCCGCGAGCGCGCCGGGGATGCGTCGGCTTATCTTAGGCCAGACCGTCAGAATGAGCAGCGAGCCTCCGCCGACGGCCGCCGCGCGCCAATTTATATCGGAGACGCTCCCCGCGTATTCCGCCCACTTCCCGATAAAGTCCGCCGGCATATCCTTGATTGAAAGGCCGAGCAGGTCGCTGATCTGGGAGGTGAAGATTATGACCGCGATCCCGCTTGTGAAGCCCACGGTCACGGGGTAGGGGATGAATTTGATCACCGATCCCAGCCCGCTGATCCCCATAACCGCCAATATGATCCCCGCCATAAGCGTGGCCGTGGCAAGCCCTTCTACGCCGTACTGTTGGACGATCCCGAAGAGTATGATAACGAACGCCCCCGTAGGCCCGCAGATCTGGACTCTGCTCCCGCCGAGGAGAGAGAGGACGAATCCCCCGATAAACGCCGTGACAAGCCCTTTTTCTGGGCTGACCCCTGAGGCTATGGCGAAGGCGATGCTGAGCGGGATGGTCAGTATCCCTACGATAAGCCCCGCGGTCAGGTCGGTTAGGAGTTGCTTGCGGTTATAACCTTTCAAGCAGTCGAGAATCATTGGCCGAAGCATTGCGTATGTTGCCTTTCAAGAGTATTAAGGGATAAAAATATATTGTTATGGGTGTTAAAGTCAAAGTCTTTAAAAGAATTTGACTTTAATTATTTGATTTTATTATTTTATATCCATCATGGAAACAAAATACATCTTCGTAACAGGCGGAGTGGTTTCAGGTCTGGGTAAAGGCATAACGGCAGCCTCCCTCGGCCGTCTCCTCAAGCAGCGCGGTCTCAAAGTCGCCGCTCAGAAACTCGATCCGTACATGAATATCGACCCCGGAACGATGAGTCCGTTCCAGCACGGCGAGGTTTTCGTCACCGACGACGGCGCGGAGACCGATCTCGATCTCGGCCACTACGAGCGTTTCATCGACGAGAACCTGACCAAGTTCTCGAATCTCACTTCGGGCAAGGTTTATTGGAAGGTTCTGGAGCGCGAACGCGCGGGCGATTATTTAGGCGGCACGGTGCAGGTTATCCCGCATGTTACGGAGGTGATCAAGGAGTTCATCTACGCGGGGGCTAAGGGCACGGGGGCCGAAGTCCTTATAACCGAGATCGGCGGGACGACGGGCGACATCGAGAGCCAGCCGTTTTTGGAGGCGATACGCCAGATTTCGCTCGAAAACCCGCGTCCGAACTGTTTGTTCATACACGTGACGCTCGTTCCGTACCTCAAGGGTTCGGGCGAGCACAAGTCGAAGCCGACGCAGCACTCGGTGAAGGAACTCAGGGCAATGGGTATCTCTCCCGACGTGATAATCACCCGCGCCGACGAGCCGCTCAGCCGCAATATCAAGGATAAGATCGCGCTCTTCTGCAACGTCAAGCCCGATTGCGTGATCGAGAACATTACGCTGCCCACGCTTTACGAGGCTCCGCTTATGCTGCACCGAAACGGGCTTGATAATGTCGTATGCCGCGGGCTGTCGCTCGATGTTCCAGAGCCTGATCTGGCGGAGTGGCGGTCTATGACGGACAGGATCGGCTCGCGGGAGAGGGCGGTGAACATCGCTATCGTCGGCAAGTACATAAAACTGCGGGACGCGTACCTTTCCATAATAGAGAGTCTGAACCACGCAGGTTTCGAGACCGCCGCGAACGTGAACATCCATTGGATAGACAGCGAGAACCTGATCGGCCAGAACGCGGCGGAGGCTCTGGGAGGGATCGGCATTGACGGGATGATAATCCCCGGCGGTTTCGGCGACAGGGGCATAGAGGGGAAGATCGCCGCTTGCCGTTACGCGAGGGAGAACGACATTCCGTACCTAGGTATATGTCTCGGCATGCAGGTCGCGGTTATCGAGTACGCGAGGAACGTCTGCGGTCTTGACGGCGCGAATTCGAGCGAGTTCGACGCGCTTTCGCCGCACCCTGTGATAGACTTCATGTCGGGTCAGACGGGCAAGATGGGGAGCGGCGGCACTATGCGGCTCGGGGCGTATCCGTGCAAGACCGCGCCTGGGTCGCTGTTCGGCAGATTGTACGGGGCGGGGGAGATCAGCGAGCGGCACAGGCACAGGTTCGAGGTTAACGATAAGTACCGCGATATATTGAAGCAGAACGGTTTGGTAATATGCGGCACGTCGCCTGACGATTCGCTTGTGGAGGCGGTAGAGTTGCCCGCCAGACGTTTCTTCGTGGGCGTTCAGTTCCATCCCGAATTCAAGAGCAGGCCGAACAAGCCGCACCCGTTGTTTCTGGGGTTGGTCAGGGCGGCGTTAAAACAAAATCTTTAAAAGATTTTGAATCATAATATATATTACATATATGCAAGTCTATCCGAGAATCCTCCGATATATAGCCGTTATCATCGTGATGGCGGGATTGGCGCTGTTCGGCTGTTCGGGCCGCGTCTCCTATAATGTTACGCAGAGTTATATCGACCCGTACTTTTCAGGGCGCGCTTTGAACAACGCCAAGGTCGCAGTTATGCCTTTTTTGACGCAGCACGGCAGGCTGGCGGAGGGCGAGCTTGATCCGAACGCCGTGGTTAAGAAACTCAGGCTGATAAGGCCTGATATGGCTTTCGTCTCTTTTGCCGAGTTCGAGGGCGCGTTCCCGGCGCACGTCGATAGGAAGCGGATTTTGCCTGAGTTTTACGGGAAACTCTACGATGAGGATGTTCTGGGCGTTAAGGCGATGGATTCGCTTTGGGAGTATGTCGCGCAGCCCTATTTGCTGGTGTACGCTTTGCGGGCGGGCGCGCTTATCAACAATGTGGACAAGAGCATGTTCAAGCACGCCAGATTGGTGGGCGAGTTGTGGAGCCGCGAGGAGCGGGCTGTTATTTGGCGCGCGTCGTGCATGGGCGTTTCCGACGACAAGGGCGTGCCTGACGGGAGGCTGATGGCGGAGGGTATGAGGTATCTGGCGGAGGCGATCCCGCCGACTGTGCCGAACTACGGGCATGAGGCGTGGTGAACCGTGAAGGAGAGCGCCGAGCGGAAGGTCAAGGTAGGGTTCAAGCGGGACCCCAAGAAGGTTTTCGACGAGATAGATTTGGTGACGGCGGAGATGGTGCGGCAGGGGTGGGTGTTCGTTGAGGGTATTATAGAGGACGGTCTGGGGTACGCGCATTTGTTTTTTGAGAGGGATATTGAGGTATAATCATACCAAATAATAGGAGGCAACATCGTTGATATGGAAAAGAAATCGATACAATGCTTCGGGTTAACCGTATTCTGTCTGATAACGGCGTTTTTATGCGCGCCCGTATATGCGGTCAACGCCGTTGTCACCGACATTAACGGTCAGGACTACAGCGTTATGTCTATCAAACTTGCCAAAGGCTCGAAGTTAAAGGTGGTTTGCGGCGATACGCGGATGGAGATGCCGTTTAAATCGGTCAGCGTTATGAAGATCGTGCCGGGGCTGATACGTTCCGTCGATAAACAATTGTATTTCGGCGTGGAGATACATTCGAGCGACGGGAGCGTTATCGGCAGTTTTGACGGCGGCAACCGTTGCTACGTTTACGCCGAGAACGGTTTTACGGGGAAGACCGCGTCCAAGGCCAAGTACAGTTCGCCGTTCAGCAACGTAAGCGCGGTCGCGATCGCGGGCAAGGGCGCGGAGAAAAAGGGCGGCAAAGGGGATGACGAGGATGAATCGGAAGAGTGATACGAGGCATACTCCGTCCTTGGTATTTGTCAGCAGGGTGGACGAGGCGCGGAGGCATAAGAACAAGTTGTCGTTCTCGGCGATAATCATCAGCGGTTTTTTATGCGCCTTGGTGATGTTTGCCGCTTTTTTAATCTTGCGTCACATACATACGTTCTTCAATCCCACAATAGAGAATACCGAGCGTCTGCTGTCTATGGGAAAGCCCAAGGACGCTGTCGCGCTCCTTGACAAAATAGAAAATAACGAAGGAACGTTGGACAGCAAGGGCAATTTGCTTCGCGGCAAGGCGCTTTACGCCATGCTTCTGGAGCAGTTGCGTGTTGAGAAGTGGGGGAGTTACGGTTTGAATCCGAACAACTGGCTGGCCCATCCGCTGGCGGCGGAGGCGGAGCAGTGTTTCTTGGACGCGATGGCTGCGTCGCCTGACGATCCCGATATACGTTTGGTGCTTGGAAATCTCTACAGGGAACAGGGACGCTTCGGCGATTCCGAGTTGATATTGCGCTCTATGTTCGAGATTGACGACCAAAACGCCGAAGCCTATCTCGCCATCGGTCTGCTGTACGCGGAGGGCGGCCACATTGAAGCGGCGGAGAGGGCGCTCACCGCCGCGTGGGAATTGGACGAGGGAAACCCGAAAATAGCGAAGAACCTAGCCTACTTCTACAGATTTTACGCCGACGAGCCTGAGTTGTCTATAGAGTGGTTCAGCCGCTACCTGCGAAGCGAGCCTAAAAGAGATCCCGACATCAATCTCATAAGGGCCGAACTTTCGGATTTGATCGAGCGTTACCCGGAGTACGACGGGTACAAGGTTGAGATGGACGCGAGATTCAATCGAGGGGTCGGCAGAAATTTCGTGGCGAGAAAACGCTGACCGTCACAGCGCGACTTCGCCGGTCAAGCGCGTCCCGTCTTTAATGAACGCTTGCCCGCCCGTGGTATTTATGACGGATGTCTTTCCGGTTATGACGATATCTTTCCCGAATTTCACGTCTCCGAAGACGCTCAAAGATTCGCAATCGGCGAGCGACGGCGCTCCGTCGGGAAACCGCTCTCTCAGTTTATCTAATGTGCCGTAGAATCGCGGTTCTAAGAGGACGTTCATCTGTATCGATTTGTGCCGCTTGTTCATCACGATACGGCGGTCTTCAGTCAAATCGTAGTAATCCGACCATAGGAGCAGCAGTTCCTCGCAGTTTTTTACGGGCGCGAACCGGCTTCGCGGCACTCTGAGCGCGCCGGCGTTTTCAAAGACGGAGAGCGCGGAGCCCATCGCGCTCTCCAATTGTATAATGTCGGGAGAGCCGTCGTCGCGCGTGTCGAGTTTTTTCACGTTGCGGATCATCGGCAGCGTAAGCGTCTTGCCGTTCCATATATCGCGCAGGGCGTCTAAGCGTATCCATAGGTTGTTGGTGTTGAAGTAACGGTGCAGATCGGTGTCCATGAAGCGGTCGGCTGATCCGGGCGGGCATTGCGCGGCTTCTCTGAGCACCAGTTGCCCGTTTTTCATTTTGGCGATATGGCCGCCCTTGCGATCCATGAACGTCCTGTCCGTTACCTCCATAAGGAAGGGGAAACCGCGGTCGGCGAAGTAACCCAATATGCGCGTGTCGAGGGCTGCGCCGAGGTTATCTATGTTCGAGATGAAGGCGTACTTGTAGCCGCGCTTGAGCAGAGAGTCCAATACGCCGGAACTTTGGATGGCGGCGTAGAGGTCGCCGTGTCCGGGCGGATTCCACTCCAAACGCCGGTCGCGCGGCGCGTCTACCGGCGAAAAGTCGGCGGCGTTGATCTTAGGGAATTTGTGCTGTATGAACGAGGGCGGTATGCCGGTTTTGATATCAGGATATCCGTCAAGCGCCGCTAAGGTGTCGCTCTCGGTATTAAAACTGTTCATCATGATGAGCGGGACGGAGAGACCGAAGCGCGAGTTAAGGCCGCGGATTTGCAGGGCGGTGATGTCTAAGAACGACAAACCGTTTTTCACGGGGATGAGCGACTTGGCCTTGTACAGCCCCATGGATGTGCCCAGCCCCCCGTTGAGTTTTATCACAACGGCGCGCTTCAGCGCCTCTTCGCCTGTTACGTGCAGATCGGCGATATCCGCGAGATCGGCGATGTCGCCGTCAGCCACCGGATCGATCTCCGACTCGGCGATGTACCCTGTCTTGCCGTGGCGCAACGCGTCGTAGTAGTGCAGGAAGATGTCGATAGCGGCTCGCGGCTGACCTTCCCGTTCCATTTTGTCGGCGAAAAGCTGTGATATCGGGTTAATAACGCTGTTCAAGGTAAAAGAGTCCTTATTTTAAACGGTCTGTTGATTATTAATATACATTTGGGAAAGCGGCGTCGGTGTTCTTTTTTAACGCGGCTAACAGCGTCGGTTCGTCAACATTCAATAATCGGGCGATTTCGGCGGCGGTGTGGGGGAGGAAGGATGGGCGGTTCGGTTTGCCTCGGTGGGGGACGGGGGAGAGGTAGGGCGTGTCGGTTTCTATTAATAGTTTGTCTATGGGGATACTATGGATCAGTTCGCGCAGGTGCGAGTTTTTGTAGGTGATTATGCCGGAGATCGATATGTAGTACCCGTTGTCGATTATGTATTTCATAGACTCCGCGTCGCCTGTAAAGCAGTGGAAGACGGCTTTTTTGACGGCCATATCGCGGCAAATTTCGGCGGCGCGCTTCTCCGTTCCGCGGGAGTGGATCACCGCGGGGAGATTTAAATCCTTGGCTATTTCCAACTGCCGGGTGAAGACTGGCATCTGTATATCTATTGGAGGGTAGGCCGGGTTTGTGCTGTCGAGGCCTATTTCGCCTATCGCCGCGATTTGTTGATGTCGGGATTGATACAGCGCGGTTAATTCGTTATCCCATCCGTCCGCTAGATTTTTTGTGTCAAAGGGCGAGACGCCTATCGCCGCTCGGAGGTTTTCGGGGAAGCGGTTGCATTGATCCAAGACGGTCTTCGCGGTTTGTATCGATACGGCGGTGTTGATTATCATTTCCACGCCGGCGTTGACCGCCTCGGCGACGATCTCTCGGAGTTCGTCGCCGGTATGGTCGTAGAGGTGGGCGTGGGTGTCGGTCATAGTCAACACGCCAGCGTCAATACATTACTGCCTGGGCGCAGGCGGCGTTGGCTGTGCCGGCGGCGGCGCAGGTCTGGTTGCGCCTGTACCGGTACCAATCGACTTGCTTTTGGTTACTGTCGGCGGCGTCGGTTCCGACTCTTGCCGCTGTCCCGCGATTGTAGCGTCCAATATGCTGTCGGCGATCTTCTTGCTCAACGCGTCGTGGTCTGCCATGGCGGCGGTATCCGATTTATCCTCTATCGCCGTAGTCGCGGTCTCCGGCGGTTCGCTTATCCAGCCCTTTTTCTTTGCTATGATGGCGAATACAAGCAATACCACTATCAGAGCCGCTATAAATATGACGGCCGGGTTTTTGTCTTGCCGTTGAACGGTCACGTCGATCTTGTTTCCCTGTGTTTGGGCGGAGTCGTCGGCGATCAGACCGCGCTCCTTGTAAAACTCTTTCAGGATGCTGTCCGAGTCCAAAGACAGGTACTTGGTCAGCGACCTTATGTAGACCCTGATGTACGGGTCTGGCGGGAGCGAGTCGTAGTCGCTTGCCTCCAACGCCTTCACGTAGCCCACGTTTAGCTTCAAGTCCTTGGCTATGGTCTCGATAGTGATCCTGCGTGTGAGACGCTCTTTCCGCAGAATGTCGCCCACCTTGTCTTTGACCGTCTCTTTAGCCGCGTCCTTGTTTGCGTCTTTGCCGGCGCCCGCGTCTTTGTCTTTGCCCACGTCCTTACCGGACGCCGCCGCGTTTGTCGATCCCTTGCTTTCGCTGTTATTTTTTTCCGCCATTATGAATCCCCCTTTCTGGCAAACTTTTTGAACAGGCCGAGCGTCGCCGTGACGGGAAGACCCATCACGTTGTAATAGCAACCCTCTATCTTATCTATAAACGTCATGGCCCCGCCCTGAACCGCGTATGCGCCGGCCTTATCCTCGTACTCGGGGAAAGAGAGGTAATGCTCGATCTCTTCCGCCTCAAGCGCCCTGAAAAACACATCGGTGCGGACCGCGACCGATTCGCTGAAACCCGCCTCGCCGCACAAGAGCGCCGCAGCCGTGACCACCGTGTGCCGCCTGCCGGAAAGGAGGCTCAGCATCCTTCTCGCGTCGTCCTTGTCCGTAGGCTTGCCCAAAACTTCGCCGTCAGCTGATACTATCGTATCCGCCCCCAGCACCAAGGCGTCTCGGCGGCGTTCCGACGCGTCGCGCGCCTTAGCGGCGGCAAGCCTGCGGAGCGAGCCGTCTAGGTCGCCCGTGTTTATATACGCCCCCTCGTCCTCCACCCCGGACTTGGCGGTCTCGAAAACAATCCCCATCATGCCGAGTATCTGGCTCCGCCGCGGCGAACCGGAGGCGAGAACGACCGGGCGATCTATGTCTCGCGTCAGTATCATAATAAGGAAATAATATACATCATGGTAAAGTCAATAGCAAAAAAAATATGTCAGCTGAGTTCTTTGAGCTGACCCTCTATCTCCGACACCTTGGCCCGCAGTTCCGTCTGACCCTCGTCCGTCAAGTCCGCCTCGATCTTCTTTGCCGCTGCGGTGACCGTTGAGTGGTTGCGGCCGCCGAACTCCAGTCCGATTGTGAGGTTCGTCTGCCGCGTCCACTTCTTGCAGAGGTACATCGCCACGGCGCGGGGCAGTACAGCTTCCTTCTTCCGCGTGTGGGCGCTGAGCTGGTTCACCCCTATCCCGTAAGCGCAGGCGACCACCGCCATTATGCGCTTAACGGACAGGCGCTCCTCCTTGCCCGTTATCGCGCCGCCGCACAACTCCTTCGCTATGTCCAATGTGAAACCGGCGTCGGAAAACGAGGCCGAGAAGATGTACTTGGTCAGTATGCCCTGAAGTTCCCTCACGTTTGACTTTATGCGCTCGGCTATGTACTGGACGACCTCGTCGGGCAGGTTGCGCCCCTCAGACTCCGCCTTTTTGCGCAAAATGGCCATACGCGTTTCCAAGTTAGGCGGCATGACGTCTACGTTCATCCCCCCCTGAAAGCGCTTTATTATGCGCTCCGTCATGTCAGGAATGTTTTGAGGCAGACAGTCGGAAGAGAGCACTATCTGCTTGTTTTCTTGCAGCAGCTTGTTGAAAATGAGGTAAAACTGCTCCTGAGTCTCCTTCTTGCCGCTGAAAAACTGTATGTCGTCTATTAGGAGAAGGTCGGTGTCCATGAATTTTTTGTAGAAAGAAACCGACGACTTTTTGTCGCGCAGAAATTCTGTGTACTCGTTTAAAAACTCCTCGCTCGTTATATATACCACCTGCCCGACGGTACACTCCGCCTGAGCGTAGTGCCCGATGGCCTGCAGGAGGTGTGTCTTGCCCAGCCCCGTCCCGCCGTAGATGATGAGCGGGTTGAACTGGGTGTTTCCCGGCGCCTCCGCCACCGACCGCGCCGCGGTCAGGGCCATGACGTTGCTGTCGCCCTCCACAAAGGTATCGAAAGTGTAGCCGGGGTAGAAGCGCCCGGTCTTCCCGGAGACCGCCTGCGGAACCTGGCGGCTCTGGGTCTCGGCGGCCTGCTCCGCCAGCTTCTCGACGACCGTCCACTCCTTCGTCGGGTCATGCTCGAAAGCGAGCGCGGTGAAACTGACCGCGCAGGCGGCGAGCGCCTCCTTTATAAGATCGGCGAAGTTCACCTCTATTATGTCGGCGATGAACTTGTTGGGCACTTGGATACAAGCGCGCCCGTCGTCTCTGACGATCAATTCGGTGGCCCGGAACCATGTTTCGAAGGTAGTGGCCTGTACTTTTCCCTCTATATAACGCTGACAAGCCTGCCAAGGCGTCATTTGCGCGGATTCGGAAGACAAAACAGTTGCTAACATGTTATCAACATTTCCTCAGCTTAATTATATTCAAAAACCTGTCGCCGCAAAAACATAAAGACAATACTGCGCACGCTAAAATAAATTAGCGTGCTAACTCGTTGATTTTTATGTAAATAGATGAGCCGATCTAACACACCGCGTTACGTAGTGGGAAAGTTATCGACTAATTGTGAACACCTTGTCCACAGGTTATTCACAGGGAGTTATCCACATTCAGCGGTGTCCCCTGCCGCCTTCATAATATAGTATTTTTTACGGAAAAAATCAAAAAATTTTTCATAAAAAAGCGCCGCCGGCAAGAAAGCGCGAAATTAGCGTCAAATAAGGGCTGCCATATCCCTGACGGCTATGTCCATACCCACGAGAGCCGCCCGTGAGATGATCGAGTGCCCGATATTAAGCTCCTCTATGTGTTCGATGGCGGCCACCGGCGTCACGTTAAGGTAGTTTAGCCCGTGGCCGGCGTTGACCCCCAGGCCGAGTTTGTGGGCGGCCATGGCGGCGGCGCGGAGCGCCTCAAGCTCGTCGTCGGCGGATTGCGGGTTGGTCGCGTTGGAGTAGGCCCCCGTATGCAGTTCCACATGCGTGGCCCCGATCTTGGCGCAGGTGCGGATCTCGCTGATGTCCGGGTTCACGAACAAGCTGACCCAGATGTGCTCCTCCCGCAGGGCCGCGATCGTGTTGGCAAGCTCCCGCTCCTTCTCCCGAACCGGGTAACCGCCCTCTGTGGTGCGCTCCTCCCGCTTCTCAGGGACTATGGTCGCCATATAGGGGTGCACGTCAAGCGCGATCTTCACCATCTCCGAGATCGGCGCCATCTCAAGGTTCAGGTGCGTCGTCACGGTGTGCTTGAGGATATGCACGTCCAAATCCTGTATGTGCCGCCGATCCTCACGCAGATGCGCCGTTATCCCCTTAGCCCCGGCAAGCTCCGCCAGAACCGCCGCGTGAACGGGATTAGGCTCCCGCCCTCCGCGAGCTTGGCGGATAGTGGCTATATGATCAACATTTACGCCTAGTGTGGCCATTATTGCAGGTTCTCCTTATTTTTTGACGTGGATTGATATCGGTATTAATTTGATGTTGTAACGGCTATATAACCATTACTTGATAAATATACATCAATTCGGAACCAGAATAATATTATTTTTTAGAACGGGGGTCGATAAAATTATGGTAACTGTACTGCAAAGAGTCTCAACCGCGAGCGTCTCCGTGGACGGTAAAGTAGTCGGCTCCATAGACAAAGGGCTGCTGATACTGATCGGCGTCCACAAGGACGACGGCGAGCCGAACGCCGGCTTTCTGGCCGCCAAGTGCGCCGACCTGCGCATCTTCCCCGACGATACCGGAAAGATGAACCTCTCCGTCAAAGATATAAACGGCGAGGCGCTGGTCATATCCCAGTTCACTCTGCTGGGCGACTGCTCCAAAGGCCGCAGGCCGAACTTCACCGCCGCCGCGCCGCCGGAAAAAGGGCGCCGGCTGTACCAATACTTCGTCGAAAAACTGAAAGAACACGTCCGAAAGGTTGAGACCGGCATCTTCGGGGCGGACATGAAAGTCAGCCTGCTGAATGACGGGCCGGTGACGGTCGTGATCGAGGGGTGAAGTTATAATATCAAAAAAACAGCTTGGCGATCCCCAAAATCCCCTGCTTCCAAGGTACACGGTGGGAAACCCCCGACGTGTGGATAAAGGAATTCTTATTATCCAAATACCATTGATAATTTCTGATTAACGCGTCCTTGTTTGAATAGCGCGGGTTGAACCCCAAAACTTTCTTAGCTTTTTCTATCGAAACGAAAGAGTCTTTGGACGCCGTTTCGTACACCCATTTGTAGAGGGGCGATAGGCGCAGCGCCTCCAAAAGGCGCAACGTCCATATTACCGGAGCCGCGGGAAAGCCGCGTATCTTCTTCCCGAATCCGGCGTAATCAAGCACCGCCTGGTAATCCTCTTTCATGGTTGTAAACTCTTGGGCGCCTATGTTGAACGTATCGTTTACTTTTTCCGACGGCAGCTCCGCGCATAAGTATGTCGCTTCACATAGATCGTACACGTCTAATAGCTGGTAACGGTTATTGCCGCTTCCGATCATGGGAAATCCGCGTCTGCTTGACGCCCAATCGTAAAACAAGGCGAACACTCCGAGCCGCTCCGGCCCTATAAACGATTTGGGGCGCAGAATCGGAACGACCATGCCCTTGCCGCGAAACTCCTCGCATACTTTTTCCGCGTCTATCTTCGCTATCCCGTACGGACCTACGCCGATAAGTTTATCGTCCTCGACCAACGGATGGTGGTCAGGTATTCCGTATACGGCGGTTGATGATATTTGAATCACTCGTTTTATACCAACGTCGCTGGCCGCTTGCAATACGTTTCTTGTTCCGTCTATATCGGTGGTGCGTATATCCTTCTCGGAATAAAGCGGAAGAGCCGCCGCGGTGTGCACCGCGATATCGCAGCCGGCCATTGCCGCCCTAACAGCCTCTAAATCCCGAATGTCGCCGCGCACAACGGTCACCCGATCGTCGTTTTTTTCCGGATAGCCGTATTCGGGAGATATGTCAAAAGATACGACCCGATGCCCCTTTTCAAGCACAAATCTGGTCAGATTTATCCCGAAAAAACCGGCGCCGCCTGTAATAAAAAAAGTCTTCATTGTTTATCTCCTTTGCCGAAAGCAAAAATTTTAACTAATAAAAACGTTAGTGGTAGCCCTAATAAACCGGCTAAGGCGTACACGATAACTTTATTCCAACGCAGTACATTTAGAAAGATCAGTACAAATGTAAACAATATCAAAAAATTCGGAATGTATGAAATAACGAATTTTATGAATTCCGTAGCCGAAAATTTACGATGAAAAATCAATTTAGCGTTTAGGGCGTACGCCGCAAACAAGCTTATTCCGTAACCGAAAACGTATGAAACGGAAGGATTCAGTATTGTTGAAACGGTCAAGGAACAAATAAAATTGGTAAGTGTGCCCATCCCGCCACAAAATACAAATAGCATAAAATCTCTTGTAAACCAAGTTTTTTTTATCTTCTCGAAAAAAGTAAGATCGTAATTATATGGAATCATGGAATAACCGTCCTGAATATCGCGATAATATTTTTTGAATAAATGATGACTAAGAATGAAATAATCCAACCCGCAATACAGTATTGTATAAAACGGTCATGTAATAAAATTTTTGTAGGACTGCCGCTTTTAATGTCTACTATAGTAATCTGCAAATAACGTATAATGCCTGTCAACACAAAAATCGCCGTGAGGTAGACGTGTCTGCTGTTATAATAGTCTATGATATCCGGCGAAAGCGTGTACATAATATAAGCGATTATGGCAATGGTCGCTACTACGGTTATTACTTGGTTTATGAACTCCAGAGTGTACCTATCTGTATTTTTGCGGTGTGATACGCTGGTATTCATGTACAGAACCACGTCGTCGCGCCGTTTGGCGAAGGCAAGGAACAGCGCGAGCAGAAACGTCATTATAATAATCCACTCAGAGCACCTGATACCGGCGGCGGTTCCCCCGGCGGAAACCCTCAGTACAAATCCTATGGAAATAATCACGGCGTCTATAATGGCGTATTGTTTGAGTTTAACGCAGTAGACAAAATTCATTAAGCAATAAAATAGAATTAACGCCGTTAAAGTATGACCGGCTTTTCCGCTCCAAAAGAAAAGGACGCACAAAGACGCCAACAAGCAAATCGCCGTCATCGCGTAAGCTTGTCTTACGGAAATGATGCCGGACGCAATCGGCCGTTTACACTTGTCAGGATGCGCTCTGTCAGTTTCAACGTCGAGAATATCGTTAAAGCAATAGATGGAACTCGCCGCAAGCGAAAAAGCCATAAAGGCGGCGGCACAAGACAGCAACGCCGAAACATTCAGTAGCTGTCCGCCGAAAAATACCGGTAGAAAGACAAAAAGATTCTTTGTCCACTGTTCAGGGCGAAGGAGTCTGAGGATGTGTCTCATGGAGATTGTTCCGATTCATAAAACATTCCCAGAACAATAAACGGAATTATCGTAGAGTAATACGTTATGTCGAATTTACTCGAAAGAATCGCGGTATTCCAACCTACCGTAAAAATCTTTACTATCAGCGTGGCGCCCATAAGAGCGAATAAGCATATAGCGGTTCTAAGGAATGAATGTCCTACGGATCGAACGTTATAAGAAAGCAACGCGGCGAGCGCGAGCGCGGTAACCGATACAATAGCGGGTGATTTGTTAGTTTGCATCAGAAACGGATTATTTTGCATAAAAAGTTCAATGTCCCATAGTACAAACGGCAACAGAAAGAGCGCAAAAGTCATAAGGGCGCAAGCCGCAAAGATAAATGTTTTTTTGAACTCCATCTTTTTGACGGACGAAACGGCTTCCGCGAAGAAAAAGACCGCAAACGGTATGACGAAGACGCCGCGCGTACAAAAAAGCGCCCCGCAAACGCATCCCGATTTTATAGGATGATTCAATGGTTTCCCGTTTGTGATTTTTTCTATAAGAAGCAAACACAGACACATTATCAAGATATTAGAGACCATGTCGCTACGCACCGCGACTTCATACCAAAACGCGGGCGATGAGAGAAACGCCAGCATAAACAATAATTTGTCGCCTTTAGCGGCCGGCGCCAAGAATACGACAATCACCGTCAACGCAAATGTAAAAATTTGAAGATACCCGACGTCGCCCATCAGATAGAACGGCACGGCTATGAAGTTCATAACCGGCAGCGGAGACGCTATACTTCCAAGGTGCGAACGCGCCAAGTAGGGGAATTCTCCGGCGAAAATGTTTTTAAGAAATCCGTGTATCGCGGACCATCTGTCAACGTCAACCGAATACGGGTCTATTTTGAAAAGTAAAAATAACGCCGAAAGCGTAAAAAGACCGAGCAGTCCGAAATATATGGCGGTAAAATGCGCGTTTTTGAGTCTTTCAATCTTTGAATTCAAAAATCTTAAATAGAACGGCAAAGCGGTCGCTAAAAACACGGCATACAACAGAACTCCAAGATAAGAACCGAGGCGGGTCCGCGCGCCGTATTTGTATATGAAGAGCGCGTTTGCTGAAAAATATAACAGCAGAAACGGCAAAGCGTTCTTGAGATAGATACGTAGATTATCAAATTTTGACTGTTCCATAGCGGTATCTTGTTAATTTAATGGACCTATCCGGCGACCGAAGCTCGACCTAGGATGAAATATTTCTTCTATATACTCAAATATAATATATCCCGCATCTAGATAAAAAATAATTTTTTACTTTACCGGCAAAACCGTGATCTACGCGCCGTCTAAGCTCCGGCAGGTTTGGACAGGTTCGGCAAATTCAAGGCAACAGCATGACTTTGCGGCGCAGGGTGCTTTTTTGGCCGGTACGGGGGTTTGTGGACGACGCGGTTATGAAGTAAACGCCGGGAACCGTCCGCTTCCTCAGCATGACCGGCGACCATTCGAGGCTCCCGTTCAAGTTCGTTCTGAACGCGCTCCAGCCGCTTCCAGCTTTGCCGGAGGCGCTCCAGCGGTCTATGACCTTCCCGTTGAGCGATACGATCATAGCCTCCGATATGTCGCCGCCGATTATGCGTATCGGATTCGATTTTCGTATATTTATCTTGTTGGGAGAGATTTTCAGCGTCTCGTCGTAGTCCGAGTTCCCGATTTTTACAGTGATCCGCCTCGTAGACTGCCCGGCGTTGGTTGCGACAAGCAGGCAGGAACCCTTGCCGCTCCAGCCTGCGAGCGCTAAGCGCCCGTAGCCTTTGGCATCGATATTTACGGGCACGATCGTCGCGCTGTCGCCTGCGCCCTCCGTCACAATGGCGCTCGCCCCCCACGTCGCGCCGCTCGTCGACGCGTCGATTTGCCCGCTTATCGACAGAACCAGCGTGTCGCCTTGGCTGGGCTGCGGTTTATACATAAATAGACCCATGGAGTACGTGCGTATATTGGCCGATGTGTCCGCCTCCGCCTCCGCCGGAATCTTCCAGGGGCTCATTCGTCCGGCGTCGGAGACGAACGCCCACGGGCGCGCCCTCGTGCCGGTGAAGTAGCTCTCCGCGTGGAAGCCGTTCAGCACCTCCGCCCAATCCCGCCCGGCTTGGTCTGAGACCGACTTTGTCAGGTTTTGATGGAACGCTATGTTCCGATTTGCCAGATTGTTCTCGTGCACGGCCTTAACGATACCGATGTTATCCCCGCCGCGAATCCCTTTCTCGTAAAGGTACTTGAAGAGGATCGAGTTCATGTATACGTAGTCGTCGTTATCGCTGAGGAGCGATACCCTCGGATTTGAGAAGTAGCTGCTTACGTACTGCAGATAGTCGTTTATATCCGGGAACGCGGCCTCCTCCATGAGGACGGCCGAGCCTTCGAGCCAGCCGAAAGTGAGATTGTCCAAATCTATGGTCCAGACCATTGAATATTGTATGGAGTGGAAGAACTCGTGCGAGCAGGTCACGCGTAGCGCGTCGTAGGGGCGCTTGTTGTAGACCGTGCCCACCCACTCTAGCCCCGACCAGTTGCCGTTTACCTCTATGTAACTCGCAAATCCGGCTTGAGAGGCGGAAGATGAAGATTTGGCCACAGGGTATGTAGTCCCGTAGTTGTCTGATTTGATGATCACGACGCTGTATTGGGCGGCTGACCCGCTTGGGTCGGGGGCGGCCTTGGGTTTGGGGAAGCCGAAGCGCTCGACCTCCATAGACCAGGCGCTGTCGAGCGCGAACGCCGCCTCGTCGACGTAATCAGGAATGCCGTTCGCCCCTGAGCGCCTCTCCCGCCACTTATCAGGCTGTCCGGCCGCTCCGTAACTTATGGTGTCAAGGCTTCTAACGCTGTCTCGGCCTACGGTAGTGTAAAAAACCTTGAAGTTGCCGCCCGGAGAGATATAATGGTCGAAGTTCTTGGGAATGGCGGTCGCCTCCTCGTAGAGCTCGCGGAAATCGGGCGACAGAGCGTTCCACAATTTAGCCAGAGCGAACAAGTCGCGCTGACCGATTGACGGGTTGCGGTCGGACGTGGGAGCGGAGGCCGTCTTCGAGCCGCCGTCTCGACCGCGCCTGAAATTAACCCGCTCTTCGAGGACGGGGCGCAACCGGGCTTCAAGGTCAGCCGCCGAGAGCGCGTTATTAGCGTTGATCCCGCCGGACGACGATACGGAAGACGAGTTATCGCCGTTTTGTACCGCCCGCGTCTTAGCCGGCAGCGCCGGGGCGAGGAGCAGGGCGGCGGCCAAAATGCAGAATATCGGTTTTATCGTTTTCATTTATTATCGGATTCTGAAAGGTTTGAGTTATTGTACGGTATCAATATATATCATTGATACGCCTTGATTCAAGATAATTATTATGATTACGGCGTGTAAAGTAAAATATTCAGTTCATATCCGGAACGCCCCATGTTCTGCTTACAGGGGTCTCCCTTTTTATATCAACGTAGACGCGTTTGGCCGGAGTGTTCCATATAAAAACGATGGGGATGTCTTTCAACATAGGTATGTCGTTGCTGAACGCCTTTTCCATCTTTTCTTCCGCTTTTGAGATCGCCTCGCGGTCATTCTTAGTGTTAAACTCAATCTCCGCCTTGTAGTCGCTTCGCAGCGTCGGAATATCCTTTAGGTTATACTTTCTGAAAACCCCGCTCAAATCGTATATGTCCGTAAACTCAAACTCGTGCGCGACGATTTTGATAGGCGGGAAGGTCAGAAACAGAGTGTCGGAACGGGTCGTGTCTATCGCGATCTCCTTGCAGTCTATTCCGAGATACATAGTGCCGTGCGTCTTGACTATCAGGTGCTTTTTGGTTCCGGGGATGGACATCCCGTAAATGTTTTTCAAGCTCTCCTCGCTCAGTTCAAACACGTCCCTGTACTCGCAGTGCATGGAGATCATCTCCGCCGACTCCAAATACTTGCGAGCCAGCATGTGGACACTGACTTTCGGCTCTTGGTCGCCATGCTTAAAGATGTTCCCGACCCCCGGCACGAACATGGATACCGCGATAGCGGCGGCTATCAACAGCGCTATGACGGCGTAGATTTTGAGTTTAAACATAAATTTGACCATAAAGTCACTCCATGGCGTTTATAGATACAATTATAAATATTAAGATACATCATGGGCGGGTTGTAAGCCAAGTTTTTTAGTGGATTTTGGCATCCACATGACAAGGTCTTAAAAATATTTTCTAAAAATGTCGTAAATGTTATGCTGGAGTGATTCGGTTTCGTTAATCATCGTTATCGACAAAATTAGGTTCCTTTCTTAGTTTGCTAATTTCCTTATTTTTTTCGTTAATTACAGTATCGAATTTTTCACTAGCAAGAACTCGATTTTGATTGTCAGCGATTAACTTATTCATTCGGTCATTAACATTTGCTAATTCTTTTTGCAAATGTTCCATAATAGGTAAAGAATTAGATCTAGCGTTATTGTCAAATATGATGTTTTTTTTGTAAAGAGGCGCGAGCATAACTTTTATGAAATTTTGAGACAATTGGATAACGGCGGTATCCATAAAAGCAAACTCAGCTCCCTCGCTCAATTTCTGCTGAAATTCATTCTCATATTTTCTCGCATAACCACGAGCCCGTTCTTTATTAGTATTGTCATTTTTTATGTCAGTAGTTGCCCAAACATCATTTTTATAGTTACGACGCCAGATTTCTTGTACTCGAATGTCGCTCTTATTTTTTGATGCCCCTATAAACTTGGGGCGGATTCCAGAAACTACCGCAGTATTTTCGTCTATTTTAGAGATTTTTATTTCATTAAGATTAATGCCATATTTAGCGTCAATGTCGTGGTCTATTATTACAATCACTTCATTGATATAATAGTCACATCCTAGATCAAGTACAGTGCATTTTTGTGGTTCTCCAATAGGTTCTTGTCTTACAAATGATTGTTGTATATTTGTTTGTAACAACGCTAACTCCAGTATTCTATCGAAACTTTGTACACTAAGCTGTGCATGTTCTAATGTTGATATTTGATCTTTTAAGGCGGCGTTATCTATTGTTATTGTTGCAATCTTAGCTGCGTTGTTAGCACTATCCCGTTGCATTCTCACTTTATCCAGTTTCAATTCAGCTATTCGGTACCTAGTTTCTAATTGTTTCTTTTTGGCCTTCAATTCTTCAATCTCGGCTTTTGTATTATCTATGACCTCCCCTTTTACTTTAATACCCACCAAATGATTGAAAGAAGAAATGATAGGTATCATCAAAAGACAACTCACAATTGTCGAAGCCAAAATAGCTAAGGCTAAAGTTGGGGAATTTCGTAATTTAAAAACAGAAACGAACATTATGGCGAAGATAAGAAACAAACAAATGGTAATCACAGACACAGACCAAGCACCGCTGAAAAAATCAACCATACCATCCCAAATGCTAAAAAAATTCTTCATTTTGGGTCTCCCATATCTTGAAGTTGAGGCTCAATGCCGCTTACAACAGTTATTTAAATATCAATTTGCCTATGTACGTCCCTAGGCAGAATATGACGAATATCGCTATGCCATAAAGTATATATATCAGCCAATTCATATCCTACGAAACCTTTCTTTTATGATCGTATCTACATACACTAGAGTAATATGCATTATCGGTAGACTGAAAGTCAAATTTTTTTGTAGATTTTTTATTTTTTTCTACCGAGAAAAACCGCTGCGAGACTTACACAACCTAATATTGCGGGAACCACAGCCACCACAGCCTGATTCAAAAACGCGCACGCTACTGCCGCGCCTAGCGACGCCAAGCCGATAATGAACGCGAAGATTTGACCTCTGTCTACGACCTTTCTTCTGTGATCAGCCTCTGCTTCTGCCATTTTCAGCATTCTCTCAGCGGTTCCGGAATACACTTGTTCATAACGTCCATACTCATCTGCTGGCGGTAAAGGTCCGCTATATATCAAAATGGACTGTTCTGTCGCTATAAGTTTGTTTTCATTTTCGTTGCCCATTGATTATCTCCACATCTATTTGACCCATTGCCGCTCTAAGATTGTCTCCGACCCGCCACCAATCGCCGGCGAGTGCCTCGGCATCTCGCTCAAACCCGCGAGAATAGTTGGGGAGAGAGCTACCGCCGCTAAAGTCAAACGCTGACGCGAAACCCTCTAGGAAACTTTTAAACAGGCTAACTTTGCGTCGAATCGGTCTGCGGTATGCCAAACGAGCCTCTCCAGTTTCCGTATCTAACACAACCGCTACGCCGTCTCTAATCTCGCCTAGAATTTTCATACGCGGTGCAGAAACGCTATCACTAGGATTTGGGGAAGTATCTTTTTGTTCTGACATACTGCCCTCCTTAACAAAAAGCCTCCATAACCCTATTTTTTCAATCGGTTACAGAGGCATAAAAGATGGTAGCGATACGGGGAATCGAACCCCGGTTTGATGGCTGAGAACCACCCGTCCTAGGCCACTAGACGATATCGCCGAAAATCCGTCAGTTTCAATAGTTAAACATTAATTATTGTCAAAAAACGACCACCATCAATAAAAATACCATAAACCCGGCCCAAAGTCAATACTAAAATCAAAAAAAGCGCAAAAAAATGGCTGGGGTGCAAGGATTCGAACCTCGATAGCTGGAGCCAGAATCCAGAGTCCTGCCGTTGGACGACACCCCAATCACTACATTAAATATAATTGATGCGGTAGGGGTAATGCAAATTTTTTTTTACACGACCCCTTGGTCGATCATCGCGTCCGCCACCTTCACGAATCCGCCGATGTTCGCCCCGTCCACGTAGTTGATGAAGTCGCCCTTCTTGCCGTACTCGACGCACTTCTCGTGGATCGCCTTCATTATGCCCTCCAGCTTCTTGTCCACCTCGTCCCTCGTCCAGCTTGTGCGGATGCTGTTTTGGGACATTTCGAGGCCGCTGACCGCCACGCCGCCGGCGTTCGCCGCCTTGCCGGGGGCGAAGAGTATCTTGGCGGCCAGGAACTTCTCGACGGCTTCCGGCGTGCACGGCATGTTCGCGCCCTCGCCGACGCAGGTGCAGCCGTTCTTCACCAGGGTCTCGGCGTCCTTGCCGTCGAGCTCGTTCTGCTTGGCGCACGGCAGGGCGACGTCGCACTTGTACGCCCACGGGTTCTTGTCGGCGGAATGCTCGCACTTGTACTCCTTCGCGTAGTCTGTCAGTTTGCCGCGTTTGACCCCCTTGAGGTTGATCACGTAGGCCAGCTTCTCGGCGGTGATGCCGTCGGGGTCGTGTATGGTGCCGCCCCTGTCCGACAGCGTGACGACCTTGGCGCCCAGCTGCGTCGCCTTCTGGCAGGCGTACTGCGCGACGTTGCCGGAGCCGCTGATCGCGACCGTTTTCCCTTGGAAGCTCTGCCCTTTGGTCTTCATCATCTCGACGCAGAGGTAGACGCAACCGTAGCCGGTGGCTTCCGGGCGGATGAGGCTGCCGCCCCAGTTGAGGCCCTTGCCGGTCAGGACGCCGGTGAACTCCGTCGTGAGCTTCTTGTACATGCCGTACATGTACCCGATCTCGCGGCCGCCCACGTTTATGTCGCCGGCGGGGACGTCTATGTTCGGGCCGACGTGGCGGAAGAGTTCGGACATGAAGGCTTGGCAGAAGGCCATCACCTCGTTGTCGGACTTGCCG
>Ga0268262_10001900_pt1 | contig 24830 bp, 30 predicted proteins | sample TergutNc150P3_FD_190354 | JGI IMG/M metagenome (GOLD analysis project Ga0268262, IMG submission 190354) | Nasutitermes corniger P3 segment gut microbial community from laboratory colony in Florida, USA - Nc150 P3 (SPAdes) (version 2) | ecosystem: Host-associated > Arthropoda: Insects >...
CCTTTACGTATTTTATAATTGGCTTGCCGCTTGCGTTAAAAAATCCGTTTGGAATATGCTCAACAATAAAAGGAGGCCATTTTTTATTCAAATATTCTGTCATTTTATAGCAGGAAGTGGAAATAACGTTGCTTAAAGTCAGCGTATTAAAAACCAGCGGCTCTTCCCACTGAATATTATCCATCCAATACTTGTTTGCGTCTAGGTAAAGATAAACTTTTCCATCTGGGCGTTTTTGCTTGTATGTTTGCAAAATTATGCAAGTTGCAGGATATAACCCTCTCATTATAAGAATATCAATCTTTTGGTAATTTTGATTTATATAATTTACAGAGTTTAAAACAAAGACTTCTAGATCGCCATTTGAATTTGGAATAAAATCCATTTCAAGCCCTGGCAAACGCTCCAAATACGGATAATCTCCGGTATTTTCCCCAACCATAACCGCTTTATAGCCAAAATTCTTGTGCAGCATAAAGGGTATTAATCCGCATTCTTTTAGAAGTTGGGTATTATTCCAGTGATTGCACTGTGAAGCCAGAGTATAAACGGATGGCATTTTAACTGAATTTAGAAAATTACTATATTACCACCTATGAAAATAATCTCTTTAGTTTTTTTGTTAGCATTTTCCGCTTATGCCCAGTTGCTTTCGGGTAGCAATCTTCCTGCGATTAAAGTTGGCAATATAGGCATTAGCCCAGGTAAAATAGACAGCCTGGTGAAACAGCTTGCCAAGGCGCAGGCGCCCGGGCAAAACCTCCCTCCCGAAACAATGACCCAGCTTCGCTGGGCGGTTGTAGATAACCTTGTTGGGCAGGAGCTTTTGAAGGCAGAGATAACAAAGCAGGGCTTGAAAGCAGATGCCAAAAAAACAGATAGCCTTATTGCATTGTTCAAAAAGCAGTTTCCAAGCGAGGATGTTTTTAAGCAGGAACTCAAAAAGAGCGGCTCAACCGAAACAGAATTCAGGAAAAAAATAGAAAACCAGCTCTTGGCAGACCAAATTCTGGAGAAAAAAGTTCCATATCCAAAAGACCCTACAGCTCAAGATAAAAAGAATTATTGGGAAAAACATAAAAATGAGGTTACTTTGAGCGATTCTATATCCGGTGCGCACATAATTTTAAACATCGCTAAAGGTGAAAATGCCCAGTCAATTCAAGACAAAAAAGATATATTAAAAGGCTATGCGGCGCAGGTTCGCACAAAAAAAGCCAACTTCGCGGTATTGGCAGCCCAATTTAGCGAAGACCCAGGTGCCAAAAAAGATGGCGGAGTTATGCCCAGATTCTTGCCCAAAGACCAAGGGACTGAATTTGTCAATGCTATTAAAAATTTGAAAGTAGGGGATATTAGCGATCCTTTTGTGCAAGGAAACAAGGTTGTTATATTTATGCTTTCCGAAAAAAACGATGGTAAATTTGAGAGCTATGAATATCAAATAGATTACATTCTGCGAGTTGAGGCAGAACGTACTCGCCAGCTCGCTATAAAAGAATATCTTGACCAGCTTTCAAAATCATATAAAGTTCAATATTTGAACAAAGATTATATGCCGCCGGAGGCAATTGGGCAGTAGCATTTATGGCAGGCACCACCCATACAGGTTTAATTTCAATCCGCGAGCGAATAGACAAGCTCCGGGAGTATCTTTGACTTAGATGTTAAGGCAGAAGAACTTGCCGTTTTGGAAAGACAATCGGGGAATCCGGATTTATGGAACGATGCCGCAAAGGCACAGTCTTTGCTAAAACGGGCTGCTTCCATTAGGGATTTAATAGCGAACTGGGAAAGCGTTTCAAAGCAATGCGATGATTTGGGCGAGCTTTACGAACTTTCAAAAAACGAAAACGACAATGAGCTTGTGGCAAGCATAGAAAAGGATGTTGCTGCCTTAGAAGCAAAAATTTCCGAAATGGAACTTAGAAAAATGCTAAACGGCACAGACGATGCCGCACCTGCATTGTTCTCCATAAACTCAGGAGCGGGAGGCACGGAATCTCAGGACTGGACTCAAATGCTCCTAAGAATGTACACGATGTATTTTGAAAAGGAAAATATACCATTCAAGGTATTGGACATTCAAGAAGGCGACACCGCTGGCATAAAAGGCTGCACCTTGGAACTCCCAGACCCTTACAGCTATGGAATGCTCCGCTCTGAAATAGGCGTTCACCGCCTTGTGCGAATTAGCCCTTTTGACTCAAATGCCCGCCGCCACACGAGCTTTGCCGCCGTTTACATGACCCCAATTTACGAAGATGCGGATGTGGAAATTAATCCTGCGGATTTGCGAGTGGATACCTACCGCTCCAGCGGAGCTGGCGGTCAATACATAAACAAAACCGATTCTGCCGTGCGCATAACGCATAACCCAACAGGCATAGTGGTAAGCTGCCAAACGGAACGCAGCCAAATTCAAAACCGCGACACCGCAATGAAAATGCTGAGAGCCGAGTTGGTTCAATATTACAAAGACGAAGAGGAAGCAAAGCGAAATGAACGTGCCGCAGAAAAACGTAAAATTGAGTGGGGCAGCCAGATTCGCTCTTATGTTTTGGACGACCGCCGCGTTAAAGATACCCGCACGGGACATGAAACCTCAAACACGGAAGCTGTGCTTAACGGAGACATAAAACCTTTTATAAAAGCATTCTTGCTATCTCAGTAGGCTTTATTCTTTCTTTTTGTCCATCAATTCTTTTTTTGTCCATATCAGTCCATAGTCCATTCCTTTAAGGGCAACAGCCGTGATAAAAACAGTGATACATATCATTGCTACACATACAACGATGGCTTCGGGCATAGAGATTCCAGTCATAGCTTAAAATTAGTAAAAAATGCAACATCACTGTTTCATTTTTTCTTTTTATTTTGAAACATTTTTAGGCAATTTTGCACAAAAAACCGCATTTTTAGCGTAAAAATGGCGTTTTTTCTTGTGGCACGGGATTTGCCTTATTAACAGTGTAGAACCAACAAACATGGAGGATGTTATGACACTTACAAATTACTCGCCCGTGCACAACCTGAACCGCGTATTTGATACCTTAATGGATTATGCTCGCGGTGAAGAAGCCAAAGCTTATGCGCCAAAGAGCTATCTTGCTGAGAAAGATGGTGTTTATACTTTGGAGGTAGAATTACCAGGCGTTAAAAAAGAGGATATTCAAATTAATGTTGAATCTAACCTCTTGAAAATCTCCGCTATTCGCAAACGCGAAGAAGAGGAATATAAATACGAGCGTGAATATCACCTTTCAGACGAGGTGGACAGCTCAAACATAAAAGCCTCAAGCGAAAACGGCATTCTAACGCTCGCCCTAAGCCGCAAACCCCAAGCCCAAAGCAAAAGGATTGAGGTAGCTTAGGAACATTCCCCCCTCGGCTTAACTTTTTTTGCCTTTTACTTGCCACTTTGGAAATTTTTTACTATATTTATTGGTAGAGGCTTGGGCTTTTAGGCAAAAGTCTCTTGGCTTGGGGTGGGGAAGTGCGTAGAAGATTTATCTTGTGCCTCTTCTAATATACCCCCAAGCCTTACGTATTGGCTAGCATCGCCAATATCATCTCTGTCTTTCCACATTCCAAATAGTTCATTATCTGAGTTTTTTTCATTATCTGCTAATTTAACATTAAGAGGAACTATTTTTGCACAGATCTTGCCTTTGTAGCTTATAGCCATTTCTTGCCCTTTATTTACTTTGCCAAAAATCCTGCTGGGTTGAGTTTTCAATTGCTGCATTGTAATTACCATAGAAAGGCTCCTTTATTTCTAAATAACAATATAGTAATTTTCTATATTTCCATATATAATGGAAACGACTAAAGCAGAAAGGATTAGGCTTGGCATTTTTGTGATGCTTATGTCTTTTTTGATTTTAGGGACGGCGGCTTTTTTAATAGGCAAAAAAATAACGGAAAAATTCACCCCATATAAAACTCGCTTTACGGAATCCGTTGATGGATTGAACCCTGGGGCAAAAGTCAAGCTGAATGGCATAGTGGTGGGGCAGGTTACAGGCCTTGGAGTGGATAAAGAAGATTTGAATGCCGTTATAGTGAATTTTGAGGTTTCTTCGGAGACCCCTATAAAAACAACTATGACTGCTAACTTGATAGGCGGAATTTCCCTTACAGGCTTAAAAAGCATTGAACTCAGCGGAGGTTCTCCCAGCGACCCAAATGCCCCCAAGGGCAGCTTTATACAATCTTCGGTAAGCGGATTAAAGCAAATTACAGGACAGGCAGAGAACATAGCGGAAAAAATTGAAGGAATATTAAACAATTTACTCAATATCACAAATGATTATAATCAAAAACGATTCACCAATATTGCTACAAATTTGGATAAAATAACCGCTAGGTTGGATACCGTTTTGGTAAAAAATACAAAGGATATAAATGAAATCCCCAGATATGCAAAATTACTCTTGGAAAATTCCAATACTGTCGCAGAGGAATCGAAAGAAACAGTGCAAAAAATTACAATTGCAGTTGCAAAACTAGATACCTTGCTTTCGCACACAGACAAGAAAATTCAAAATCTGCAAGTAGAAGCCGCTGTGAAAAGCATAAACGATGCTGCAAAGTCTGCGGAGCTTTTGGCAAAAAGGGGAGACCAGCTTATTTACCGCAATCAAGAAGATTTGTCTGTGATGGTTCGATATTTAAAGGAAGCGATAGAGAATTTGAACGATGTTAGCCGCCAAGTTAGGGAAAATCCTTCTCTCCTTATTCGTGGCGAAGAAAAACAGCAGAGGGTGAGGAGATAGATATGAATTGCAGGGAGAGGATAGTGGCAAGTAGCAAGTGGTTGGTGCTTGCAGCGGCATTGATTTTTTTCGGCTGTTTTGGGCGTTTTATTGAGAACAGTTATTACCAGCTTGACTATGTGCCAACTCCAAAAGAAATGCTTAACGAAAGCACTTATCCCTATTCGGTGAGGATAAAGGATTTTGATGTATCGGAAGCCTATCGCCGAAATAACATTGTGTATAGGCAGTCTCCCTATAAACTGCATTTCTACAACTACGAATTATGGGCGGTTAAACCGGAATATTTGGTATCCGATATGCTTTTTCGCCATTTGCAGGCGGCTAAGATTTTTTCGGAAATAAGAAGGAGCATAGATGTTGAAGAGCCAGATTTTACCATAAACGGAACTATAAGAGCGCTGGAAGAATACGATAATCAAGATGAATGGTATGCGCATTTGGCAATGAATATGTATTTGCAGGAAAATAGGACAAAAAGAGTTTTGTGGAGCAGGGAATGGGATTATCGCAAAAAAGTCAGCAATTTGGAAACCATTTATGTGGTGCGAGGTTTGTCTGAACTTTTGGAATACATAAACAACGAAGCCATTGCAGATATAGACTCGGTTATGAATTCCGTAGCCGGAAACGTCGTTGCAAAGCCTTCGACTCCTATAGACCGAGTTAAGGATCCTGTGGAACTAGAAACTTTGCCCCCTCCAGGAGAAATTGAGTGAGAAAGGCTTTAATCTTGGCGATTCTGGCAACTTGGGTTCAGACGATTTTTGCCGTGCGCCCTCCAGAGCTTCCGGGTGTTGAAATCACGGATTTTAAAATTGCTTTGGAGCAAAGCCAAAAACTTGTGCAGGAATTGCGTTCCGAGAAAGGAGATATTTATGAAAATAAAGGCTGGACTGCGCCAAGCGTGGAAGTGCAGTTGAATCAAGACGAATCATTTATAGGCATGGGGCAGGGTGCGATTTTTGTTCCTCGTTTTACCGAAAGCCGCTTGGAACCTGAATTCAAAGCCGTAAGAATGGATACTCTTTCAAAGGAAAACAGGGAATGGATTGGAAAACCAGGAATGCGTTTGGTTGTGCCTTATGGAACGTATATGGTTATTATGGGTTCTGGCAATATAGATAATAAGTTTGAATACGAAGTGAAAGTGGAAGAAGGAAAAACAACTCTTGTTCCGCCGAATTGGGGTGGGCTTGTGGTGAATACCATAACCGAAGAGGGTGAATTAGTTTCTGTGAATTATGAAATTTTTGAAGTTTACAGCGGCAAGAGCTATGGCAGGGGCTTTGGTTTAACCCAGGAAAGGCTAAATGATATTAAAACTTGGATTTTACTCCCGCAAATATATAGAATTTCCAGAAGCGGAGAAAATGCGAGTTCTATTTCAAACTATATAACCGTGCAGGTAAATCCGGGCGAATTGAGTTTCGTTGAACTTGTTTTTGAAGATAGCACAGGGCGGCGGCTTGTTGCAGGCGGAGTGCATAAAATGCGCATAAATGCCGCAAAAGATTCATATTGGACTTATGGGCTTAGGCTTGGCGGTTCTGCCAGCTACACAACTCTGCTAACGGCAAGCGAGCAAAAAAACAGTGCGTGGAATGCCCTTGGCGATTTGCGTTTGCGTGCTCTTTACAATCGCAAAAAAATATTTTGGCTAACGGAATTATATACAAGGGAAAATATGCAGTGGCTAAACGAAGAGAAAAAAGAATCTCAATGGAGCATTGCCCAAGACTTGCTGCAGTTTCAAAGCTCTATTGTGTATAGATTTTTTGACTGGGTTGGTCCATACACAAGGGTGAATGCAAAAACCCACATTTTTCCAGAATACTATTGGATTAGCGATACCGATACCTTGGATATGCTTAAAGGCGAAAAAATTCGCATAAGTTCTTCTTTTGACCCGCTACGCATAGGCGAGGGAGTTGGTTTGAATTTGCAACCCGTTGTTTCAAATGCAGTGGATGTTTCTGCCCAAACTGGTTTTGCCGCAAGGCAAACCATAAGGAGAAGAGTTCTAATGCCAAGCAACAAGAACAAGGCAAAAACGGATTTTATTCTCGCAACCAACGAATCTTATGATTATGGATGGGAAAATTCTGTTAATATGAGGCTTTCTTTCCTAAGGTTTTTTACACTTGATTTAATAGGTGAGGTATTTTTTCCAAAAGCCAGAATTAAAGATTACGAAATTGAAGAACTTTCCGCAGATTTGCGCTTCTCGCTTACTCGCTATTTGGAACTATCTTATCAACAGCAGTTTCAAGATCGCATGGCAAGAGGCATGGAAGCAGCTAAAGGCGAAACCAGATTTGAAAGTTTGAATACAGTGCAGTTGAGGCTGTATGTCAACTTCTGAACTGCTCAGTGCTTGGGCAGATCATAACCGTAAATTTGAGAATTTCCGTTTTGTGTATCCGGTTATTTCAAGACGGGCAAAGGGCTTGTCTATTGGCATAAATTGCACGCCAAACGGAATGTGCTCTTATGGCTGCGTTTATTGCCAAGTCAATAAAAAAAACGTATCTACGGAAATTCCATCTGTGGACGAAATTATTGTTGAATTGAAAGAAATTCTCTCTATATACAATAAAACAAAATTATCCGAGCATTTCCCGCGTGTTGAGGAGAAAAACAGAATATTGAAAGACGTAGCTTTTAGCGGAGATGGCGAACCCACTCTTTACCCGCATTTTGCTGAGTTGTGCAAGCAGTTAAAGGAAATGTCAGAAATTCCAAAATTAGTGCTGATAACAAATGCAATTCATTTGGAAAAAGTTCTGGATTTTAGCGGCGAAATATGGGGAAAACTAGATGCTGGCACGGATGAATGGCTTGACTTTATAAACCGCCCTAAAAAAAAGATGAATATGGAGTTAATAGAAAACAATTTGAAATTCGCCGTTTCAAAATTCCTCTTGCGAATACAAACTATGTTCTGCGAGGCAAAAGGCAGAATCCCAAGCGAAACAGATATTGAGAGCTATGCCTCTGTTGTGCAAAGAATTTTCCAAACCAAGCCAGAAAATCTATTAAGCGTTCAGCTTTATTCCGTGGTTCGCCAAACTGTGGAAAATTCCGTGAAACCGCTTTCAAGGGAATTTTTAGACAATGTAAAGGATATATTGCAAAAGAAAATTTCTAGTTTAAGCGTAGAGGTGTTTTGATGTATTGGCTTGTTTTGGTAATTCCTCTTTCTTATAGTATTCTGGTGCAGTTTTTGCTCTGGTTCAATTTGTTGTTTCCATATAACTTTCTGTTTGAAAACTTCGACAGAAGCCTTTACCTAACTTTTTCGCTTTCGGGTTTATTCGGTGCTTGCATTTCAATTGTGTTCTTTAAATTAGTGGCGCTTGAAGAAGTGAAGCAAGCCATTATTATGGCAGCAATCGCTTTTCAAGTGCTTTGCGTTTTAAGCTGCGTGTTCTTTTTTCTTTCAAGTCTATCGGGCTGGCTGTTGTTTTAAATTACCAATTAGGCACTTTAACCTTGCCACGCAAATCAATGCGCCCAGTTTTAAGGATTTTATTTGGAGGCGGCGGTTCCTCTGATGTTTTTGCGGGCAATTTATCTCTCCATTTTTCAACAAAAACTCGGCTCCACTCTTTCCATTCGCCTTCAAAAGAACCCTCGCTTTTGTGCAGAACGCGAATATCGGCAGTGACGTAAACCTTGCCAAATTCAAGGGCTTGCATACAAATATCCAAATCATAAAAATGAAATCTGGTAAAGGTTTGTTCGTCAAAACGGCATTTTTCAAAAAGTGTTTTTCTAACGGCAAACCACAAACCATCAACAACCACAGCTTCTTGGTCGCCATCTCTTTCGTTGTAAATAGCAAGAAAAAACTCTTCGCTTTTTTTGTTCAAATGTATCACTTTCCCAAAGGTATAGGGAATATTTGCCGCAGGCCAATGCGCATAAGGTTCTGGATTTAACAAAGCTGTGCCTGCAACTCCCAAAATTTGCATTTCCGGCAAATCCCTGAATTTTTTCAAAAGAACTGTGTCCCAATCCTTTTCCATCATCCAGACATCCTCGTGCATAAACACCAAAACCCTGCCGCTAGCCTTTGCCACGCCCTGATTATACACAGCACACAAACCCTCGTTTTTTTCTCTGTTATCCAAAACAATAATTTCCAAACTATTAGGATATTTTGCCGTTCCCAGCAAATTGCGCCGCAAGCTCAAAGCTTCGCTTTGGCTGCGGCTGCAAATTATTATGGAAATGGAAGGGCTTGTGTGCTGCATAATTTACCTCTGATTCCACTGGTCGGTATGCTGCAAGTTGCCGTCCAAGAAATTCCAGGTTATTTTTTCGTAGCGAATTGTAACCTCTTCTTGATGGACAAACTGCTCCTTTGTGGAATCCTTTACATTGTGCATATAAGAACGCACGCTTGCGATTTTGCACTTTTCGAGCTTGTGCTCAAAATATGCAACCTCCTCTCCTCTGTCCGTGATTTTATACCACCGAATAAGGATGTCCGGGACTGTTTGCCCCGTGCAGACCTTTTGGTAGAGGAGCGAGGATGATTTGTCAAAAGCCTTGTGCAGCACAAGTGAATCGTGCTTGCGGGTGCCTGTGAGCGAACCGTCATCGCGGTCTGTAGGGACATAAACCCTATGATTGAACTCAAGGACTTCAACAAAGCCCTCTCTTCCTGAAACATTCACCGATCCGGGAATGCCATCTATCTTCATGTACGCTGGAATAGCCATAAAAGCCTCCTTGTTAAGGTTAAGGCTTATTGCTCCTACTTGGGGGTAAATATAGTAATTACTACATTCCACTTATAATGCCAATACTAGGCTCAATACTCGGTGCAACAGGTTCTGGGAAAACTGAAATCGCGGTTTTGCTAGCTCAAAAGCTGGGGGCGGAAATTATTTGCATGGATTCCAGGCAAATTTACAAAGGTTTTAGAATAGGCACGGCGCAGCCAGCAGGGGAGTGCTTGCGTACGGTTCCTCACCATCTGGTTGATTTTTTGCCGCCAGAAAAGCAATACAATGCGGCTGAATTTGCAAAAGATGTTAAAAATTTGCTGGAACAAAAACCAAGCACGAAATTTATCCTCACAGGCGGCACAGGGCTATATATGCAGGCTTTGTGCCAAGGATTAAGTGAGTTGCCACCCTCAAACCACGAACTCAGGGAGCAACTGAAAAAACGCTACGAAAACAAAGAACCTGGCTTGCTTTATATGGATGCTTTGAAAGTGAATCCAAGCATAGAAGGCAAAATAATGCCGGGCGACACCCAAAGATTACTTAGAACCATTGAGATAGGGGAGTCAACTCCAAATCCAAGAGTAGGCGGCATAGGTGCTATTCCATCTATTTGGCTTGATTTTCCTCGCGATGAGCTTTACAAAAGAATAAATGAGCGTGTTGTTAAAATGCTTGAAAATGGCTGGGCAGAAGAAGTTACCCAGCTTTCCAAAAATGTGCCATTGAATGCTCCTGCTTGGCAGAGCCTTGGGTATTTGGATTTAAAAGCAGCTTTGGAAAAAAATAAAAATCCACGTTCAATAGTGGAGAAAGTGGCATTATCCAGCCGCCATTATGCCAAACGTCAAATAACTTGGTTTAGGCATAAAGAAAAACCCATTTACATAGACGGAAAAAACGCAAAGGAAAATTTGGATAAAATAGTTCAAAGCTTCCAATAAAGTACTCTGTTTCTGTAAGCCTCAGGCGGCGGTTCGTGAGATGCCATCATCCACCATTGGTCTGTTTCTGTTGTGGCGTTCCAGAATGCTTTGAAAATAGGTTCGCGCAAATTTTGGGAAACAAAGGCAAAAGGCTCGTCTAAAAATAGATAAGGGGCACCGCTTGCAACAGCCCATGCCAAGCCAATTCTCTGCAATTCTCCATTTGAATGCCCGTGTTTTTTTAAGAGAGATTCCAAATCCAAAATCTCAAAGAAATGTTTTATGTTATTGCTCCAAGTTTTTTCATTTATTGCCTCTTCAAGCCACGGAATTGGCGGCAAAAATAATCTTTGCGAGAGATAAAAGATTCCGTTTCTCGCTTTGGGCGGCACAAAAATGCTGCCTTCCTGAGGAATTTCCATACCCGATAATATGCGAAGCAGAGTGGTTTTTCCGCTGCCATTTTCACCTTGAATTAGCAGCGGCTTGTCTAATCTCACTATGTTGTTCAAAGACTTGAATATCCACGGTTCGCCATCATCGTACTGAAAAGATATATTTTCAATTCTGATGTATTCTTCGTCTCTTACCTCAAAGAATTCTTCGTGGCATTCCATGCTCTCCAAACAGTTAAGCCCTGCATAAGCCAACCTTAAATCCCTTAAATTTGAGAAAATAAGAGAGCAGTCTTTAAGAGGTTTATAGCATATAAAAAGAGCTGCGCAAAACAGGATTATCTGGAATGGCTCCATCAATTGCGTTTCAATTAAAACGGCGCAAACGGTTAAAACAATGCACATTATAAATATTGAAACGGTTTCTATATTTTGCGTTACGGTTGCGTCTCTAACACCCATGCCTATTGAAGTGTCTCTCAAATTGCGAATTTTTTTAAAGAGCAGCGATATATATTTTGAAAGCTCAGAATGGTTGTTCCAAAATCTTAAAAGAGCTGCCCACCGCCATAAAGTTGAATCGTAATCGCCAGAAGAAAAGTTGAGATCATCAATTCCGCTCTCGGACCTTTTAATGCTTTTTTCCAAATAGATGGTTATTGGCGCAAAAATGAGCAGCAGCACAACACTCAATTGCCAAGATAGCCAAAATAAAACAGGCACAAAAAACAATAGTTGCGACAGAGCTTGCACAGATTGGGTTACAACCTTGCAGCCTTTTGGCAAAGCTGAAACGGCAGAGTTTGAGTTGTGCAAAACGCTTTTGGTTGTGATTTTGTGGAATTGCGAGGGATGCAATCTTTTCACAGCACGAATCCACCAAGCTCGCAAATGGCTTTCAAGCCTATGGCTAAGCCTCTCTTCCGAGCGCATTCTGAGCGTTATTATCAAATAACGCACTACCACTATTGCAAGCATTATAAAAATCCAGTGCAGGGGACCTATGAATTTTAGCCATTTTAGCCATTCAATATCAATAATATGCTGCCCAGATACCATAGATAAAAACAGGCGAACTCCGCCGAGCATAAGCAAGTCTATAAAGCTGGCTAAAATAGCAAGAGGAACAATTAATATCCATCCATACAGCCAAAGATCCTTTAAAAGCTTTTTAAGGGGCATAGGATAAAATTTAGAAAAATACTACGCTCTGTTCCTTAACTTTGCATTTGCCGTCAATTTCCATTTCTGTTAGCATAGCTAGAATTTCGCTCACAGGTTTGCCGCTTTGCTCGCAAATATCGCTGAGTTCCAAAATAGTTCCTTTTGTAGCCCAATTTGGTCCTGGCAACTGAGGCTCAGATAAAGGAAACAGCGAATTTAAACCCAGTATTTCTGGAAAGCTGTTTATGCTCCAAATAATTTGTGCCTGCTTTTGGTAAATAAGCCTATTGCAGCCCTCTGATGTTGGGTTCATGGGAGAACCCGGCAGCGCAAACAGAGGCTTGTTTTCTTTTAGGCAAAAATTTGCCGTGTGCATAGCTCCGCCTTTTATTCTGCTTTCCACAATTATTGTGGCACTAGACATTCCAGAGATTACGGAGTTTCTTTTAACAAAATAGCCCTGATATGCTTGCGAACCAGGAGGGAAGGGAGTAATTATATTTCCGCCGCATTCTAAAATTTTTTCCGCCAAAATTTGCTGGCTGCCTTGCAATGGCACATCCAAGCCTTGAGCTATAACCGCCGTGGTGGGCAAATTGTTTTCAATTGCAGCGGCGTGGCACAACGAATCTATGCCTTGGGCAAGCCCGCTAACTATGCGGACATTGTAATTCTTTAAGGTTTTTACCAAAGATTTCACAGTGCTTGCAGCCAAACCGCTAGGGCTTCTGGTGCCTACCATAGCAAGGCAAAATTCATTGCCCTCAAATGCCTGCCCTTTAAGCCAAAGAGGCAAAGCATACTTAGACCTAGCTAAATCCTCAGGATACCCAGAATCTCCAACATTTATCTTTTCCATTCAATTTCCGCCCTTGGACCCAAAGCATTCAATTTTATGCAGTAAACTTTTACAGATGTTATTTCGGGTGAAAATGCCAAAATATTCTTTGCAATTTCGGCAGTTAAAGTTTCTAAAAGATTAAATTTGCTGCTAGAAACGAATGTTTTTAAATTTTCTGCTAAAACAGCATAATCAACGGCTTTATCTATTGAATCCGCGAAAATTGCCTGCTTGCAGTCATATTCAAAAGAGAAACCAAATTCCACCTTTTGCGAGGCAGAAAGTTCATCGGGATAAATCCCGATGAATGTTTCGCACAAAATTTTATTTACCGAAATCCTGGTGCTTACCATGCGAACAGGATTAGGCTTATAGCCGCAGAAAGCCCTGCTGCGCCAAAGAAAATTATGCGGCTTTTATTATAGCTATCACGAGTTTTATTGTTAACAGACAAATAGTGGTCGAGTATATAATAAACTCTGCCTTCTAATCTCGCCTTCGCTAAATCATCATTTGAAAATTGTGGAGATATAGGTTCGTACTCAGGATAGCCCGGTACCTCATTTCCCTCTGCGTAACGCGTTGCGGTATTTACACACATATTAATTTTAGTCTCGTTACCTTCAAAATCTTCTTCACACGAATTTCTTATATAAAGGTTCATGTCTTTTTTTCTATTTTCTGTGGCTTTCACGGCATCGTTTGCTTTTAGGTACTCGGAGTTTTGCAAAAAGCCCATAACTCCAGTGCCAATTGCGCCAGCAAGGAATACCATGCCTGTCCAGAATAGATATTCATCGGTGTTTCCGAATATTTGCGTTGCATTGCCAGCAGCTCCATACTTGGAATAATCGTATTTTTCCTGCGCGGCAACACTTTCTTCTACTTCATCTTCATCTTCATCTTCATCGTAAGTGGCTTCATCTTCATCTTCATCTGCAGGTGGTTTTGGAGGTTTTGCTAGCTTTGCTTGTGGCTTGGGCGGTGGTTCAGGCTTTGCTTTTTTAACAGCGTAAGGATCCGGGATTTCTCCGGTGCGGAGTGCTTTGAGCGTTGCGGTTTCATCTTTTTTGTCCCATTCTGCTTTGCCTGGAAACTTAGCTATGCGGTTGTTTAAATCTTTTTCTGTGTCTTTCGACTTGGATGTTGCCTCGCTCAAATTGAAAGAACCCTTGCTCAATAATTGGAGTGGAGTTTCATCGTAGAAAAAGGCTATATCGTAAATAGATGCGAATTTTCCCTTTTCGTTTGGATTGTCCCAAATTTTCAAAACTCCGTGAAGATTTTCCTGGTTTTCTTCAATTTCGTCTTTTGGCACAGATCCATAGCCCAGCTTTGCTTTTGTATAGTTGAATTTAACCCTGGAATTTTGGACTTCTGCGTCTATTGTGAAATCTCTTACGCCCATATTGTTGATGGTTATTGCGGAAGACGGTATATATTCGTATTTCAGAACAAAATCCAAGCCTGCGGATGAGGCATCTATTTCTGCGAGCAAGTCTTTGAGTTCGTTGAAAATGCCTAGAGCTTCTTTATTCAGGTTTTCTCTTTCTTTGGCTTGAGCGTTTTTGTAAATAGTTTCTCTGGCAGAGTAGTCGTTTGAGCTTTCCTCTGAAGCTTTTGACGGATTTGAAGGGTATTTTGACATAACCGCTTCTATGGCTTTTTTGCTGTCTGAATTGTAATTATCCAGTGTTTTCTTAACATCGGAGCGAAGATTTTTCAGGGTGCTTGTGCTTTTGCTAGACATTGCTGATTGCAATTGAGATTTGTAGGCTTTTGCAGGATTCTCCAAAGATTTTTTTTGGATTAGCGAAACACCTTCCTGCATGGTTTGCTTGCTTGACGGAGTAATTGGCTTAACCACAGTGTAATAGCCATCTTTAGTTATAACTGCTGTTATAGTTTTTTGAGAAGTGACATTAAACGTGACAGGGGTTACGCCCTTGTTTGCGCTACCCACCATTACAGTTGCCCCTGAAGGCTCAGATGAGATGGATATTTTAAAATCCCTTGACACTATAGGCTTTAGCTCTTCCATTTTGCCATTCAAATTTATGAAAACAGGGTCTTCTCCTTCAACAAAGATATCTTTTCCATCGAAATATACGGTTTCTAAATCGTCGTCGCCTTTGGCATTTTTAGTGTAAAACAATTTCATTTTAAGGAGAGTTCCATAGGAAATGCCATCTACGCTTATTTTGCCGAGACTTTTAGCCTCGGCTGTTGGGCGACCTTTGAAAATTTGATAGGTTGCTCCTCCGTCTCCAAATGAGTCTTCGAATTTTTGCCTGACATACAGGGTATTGCTCTGCTGGCTAACTTGCCCAGGTTTAACAGGTTTTAAGTCTCCGTCTATGTAATTATCCGGATCACCAGGGTCTGGAGAATCGTCAAAAGAGTCTATTGTCCACTTTCCTGCCCACGCAGAAGCTGCGAGCAACAAGAAAAACATCATAAAAAGCTTAAATTTAAGTTTCATATCTACTCCATATATAAATATATAAAAAAAACTCCTTTTGTTGCTATTTATAGTCCAAAATTTCCAATTTTATCACTTTTTTTGGGGTTTGAACCTCAACTTTATCACCTCTTGTTTTGCCAATCAAGGCTTTTCCTATGGGGCTAACCGAGCTTATTTTGCCATTTACGGGATCCGATCCTTCTGGCGATACCAAAGTATATACATATTCTTTGTCAAGCGACAAATCTTTCACTCTTACGGTTGCGCCAAAGAGTATGCGGGTGGCACCTGCCGTGTCGTGCTCAATTATAACCGCTCTGGCAATCCTGTCTTCCAAAAATTGTATTCTGGATTCAATTTTGCCCTGCTGGTCTTTGGCAGAATGATATTCAAAATTTTCGCTCAAATCACCTTGAGCCCTAGCTTCGGCAATTTCCTGCAAAATACGAGGTCTTTCAACTTTTTTCAAGTTTTCCAGCTCTTGCGTGAGCAAGTCATGAGTTTCTTTTGTAACAGGGATAGTATCCATCTCATCTAAATATATATAATTTTTTTAAAAAAGGTTAATTTTTAAGCCAAAGAATAGGATCTTGTGTTTGACCCTTGGTGCTTTTTGAGGAAATTTTATACACTTGGAAATAAAGTTTGTAGCCATTGGTGGATTCCGCATTGCCCACAGAGCCTATTTCCTGGCAATTTTTCACTTTTTCGCCCTCTTTAACCTTAATGCTCCCCAAATGCCCGTAAACGGTGTAATAGGAGCCATTATGGTCAAGAATCACGGAAGGTCCGTGACCTGGAATATTTCCCGTCATCACAACCGTGCCTGCGGCGGCGGCTCTGATGCTCTCTCCTTTTTGCCCTCTTATTTCCGTACCCTTGTGCTCAAGCCTTATGCCAAGGTCTCTATTTTCGTGGTAGCCATAGTTGCTTATTATTTCCCCGTTCAGCGGGGTGCATTTGGGACCCACCGCAATGGGAACTTCGTTTTCAATTTTCTTAGTTGCCTCAGCAGGCGACTGCGACTTCAACTTCAACTCCGCCTGCCTTTTGGATTCTGCTTGGCGTTTTTTTTCAAGAGTTGCAATCAGCGCGGTTAATGTTTGCTGGTTTTGCTTGTATTCCTCAATCACTCTTTGCTGGGTTGTTTTGTCTTTTTTCACTTTGGTTAAAATCTCGTTTTGAAACACCAATTGGTTTTGATATTTGCTCTCTTCCTTAGATTTGCTTTCGTGAAGCTCTTCCATTTCTTTTTGTTTAATTCCCAGTTGCTGTTTTCTTTCCTGTTGCTTTTCTATGGATGCGAGGTAGTTGTCAATGGCGGTTCTATCGCTTTCCAAGAGCCTCTGCACCCAATAGAGCTTGCGCTCCGGGTTTTCATTTTCTTTTAAGAGATTGAATAAAAGTTCCCATTCCTCTCTTTTGCCGTGTATATACAAATCCCTTATCCTTGCAGCTATAGCTTTTTTTTGGGTATCTATGCTTTTCTGCAAATGGGCTATTTCGTCTTCTATGCTTTTTATTGCAGTTTTAAGCGAATTTTCTTTTCTTTCCAGAACAAACAACTGCTCCCGTGTTTGCGTTAATCCATAGTCTATTTCAGCGATGGTTTTTAGAACTCCGCTCTCTTTGTTTTCAAGCTCCATAACCTTTATTTCTGCTTTTTTTATCTCTTCTTGATTTCTTTTTAGAGCCGCCGCATTGCTTTTGAGTTGCTTATCCACAGAACTAGCTGGCGGCGGTGCGGCAAGAGCCTGCAATGTAAGCAGAACTACTAAACCACTAGCCACTAGCCACTTACCACTAGCCACTTCCCTATATCCCTCTAACTAAAAATTTGCGAACGGTAATATAACTAACAACGGCTTCGGAAACTGCCACAAAGAGCAAAACAAAAAGGCTTGGGTTAAGGTTCCTTTGCGTGAATTCCGCGAATATGGGGAAAAAATCGATAATTGTTTTTTCTGCAAATTCAAACAAAATAGCGGCAAGCCCTGCCCCTATAAGCCCTTGCAGCAAGCCTTCCAGCACAAACGGGAACTGTATAAAAAACTCAGTTCCACCGGAATACTTTATATTGTTCACCAATTCTTTTCTGGAAATTAAAGTGAGACGCATGGCATTCCACATTATCAGCCAAAGAATAGTAAGCATAAGGGCGGCAATGCCGGCAGGGATAGCAAAAAAATGCCACTTGAAACTTTCCCACCTCTTAATCCATTCCGTTGGAGACTGCACAACGGAAATTTCGGGCATGGCAAGCAGCTTTTTAGATATTTCTTCAATGGTTTGAATGGTTTGCGCATTTGCCCTTATTTGAATGCGCAGCGAAGCTGGCAGCGGGTTTCCCTCCACAAGGTAGAGCATATCTTCGGGAAAGCTTTTTTTAAATTCATCCAGTGCTTGTTCGTTTGGCACATAAATAAGCGAACTAACGCTTTCATAAGCCGCAACTATATTAGAAATAGAATCCGCCTCTTCTGGCTTAGGAGTATTCAAAAAAAACGCTTCTATTCTATAAAGAGAAGCAGACTGCGCAGAAAGCCGCACGGCAAACCCCAAAGCGTTCATGCTTGCGATAAGCAAAAACGAACATAAAAACGTAGTAGCAAGCGAAGGAATTATAACAAGGCGGTGCCTAGAAAGCCCTCTAAATGCTTCTGTTGCAAGATATGGCAAGCGATTGAACATAGAATTGTTAGGGGAAGATAGAAAATTTCTATATTAACATAGCTATATGGCATTGATAACAACAAAAGTTCTGATTGGGCAAAAACCAACTAGAAAACAATTGGCAGAAGTAGAGCTTGCTTCTTCCTATCCAATTGTATATAATGAAGATTCTCCAAAATCTTCCGAAGATGCTATTGCAGAATTCACCGAACTTGTAAAGAAAAAACGAAATGTGAAAACAACGGTTACTTTGCCTATAAGCACGAAAAATATTTCCATTTTCAAGTCTTTTAATAGAAATTACGTGAAAGTAATGTCTGGTATATTGGATTATGTTGCAAATCATCCTAAAACTTTGTCAAAAATGCTAAGTATTACACCACCCTCACTACGAGGCTCGTGAATTTATTTTCCACCCTTGACAAAACTCCCTGATTTTTCTATATTTACCCCAATGCCTTTTTGCCCCTCAAAACACCATCTACCAGACCCTATGCTGCAAGGTCTAGGAAAATATTTTTCGCGGGAGCTTGCGTTGGAGGCTTTATTTGTTGCCCCCCCCCCCCCCCCCCCTATTGCTTTCGTCTGAACCCCGATTCAAGGATTTTCCCGATTTATGCAAGGCTTGCCTTTGCCAAAAGTTTACACCTTCATTTCAACCAAAAGGAGAATGGTATATGAAAACTCAAAAGTCAATCTTTCTAGTGCTTTTATCTTTATTAGCACTTATAGGAACTTCAAATTTGGTCTATGCTACCAGTCAAAATAACTTTTATGGGGTTTGGGTTAGCAAAAATGGCGGATTATTTTATGAAATAAATAAAGATGCTATTGTTATAAATAGAATAGATAATAGAATAGATTATTCTAATTATTCTAATCGTTATTCTATTTCTAAAACTAAATATCGCATTGTAAAATGGGAAAAAGATAAAGCTAACGCTGATAAGTATGTTATTTATACCTTGGATGAATTTGATAATAAAAGATCTTTTGAAGTCAGTATAGATGCTTATTCGGATTTATTCGTATTTGCTCCTCCTATGACTTTGGGAATGGAAATGAAAAAAAGTTCTGCTGTGGAACTAAATAAAGTGCTCAAAACCGCAGAAGCAGCTGAGAAAGCAGCTGAAGCAGCTAAAAAAGCGGCCGAAGAGGCTAAAAAAGTCGCTGAAAAAGTTGCTGAGGAAGCCGTTGCAAAAATTGAATCGCAACGAGGTTCTTTCACCGACTTACGTGACAATAAAGAGTACAAAACTATAAAAATCGGAAATCAAACTTGGATGGCGGAGAATTTGAATTACGAAGCTGAAGGTAGTAAGTGTTACGATAACAACAAAAGCAACTGCCAAAAATACGGTCGCCTTTATATGTGGGAAACAGCTAAGATGGTTTGTCCTAATGGTTGGCATTTGCCAAGCAATGCGGAATGGGATGTTTTGTACCACTACGTAGATGGAACAAGAAGTGGCACGGAAAGCCCTTACAGGAGCGAAACGGCAGGCAAATACCTTATGGCTGATAGTGGTTGGAAAGAAGGTGGCAATGGTACGAATGCTTACGGCTTTGCAGCTCTACCGGGCGGTTACTCTGTTCTTGTTCGCGATGACGAGAAAGATGTTTTTGAAAATGCTGGCAGCCAAGGGAATTGGTGGACTAGCACGGAAAAGATATATGAACCAACCCCAGCACCAGCAGGTTCTGGAGAGAAAGCAAGGAAAAAGCAAGGTGCTGGAGGAAAAGTTAGGGGGAAAGGACTGGGACCGGGAACTCTCAAATATGGATATGGTCGGTATATGGAATACAATTGTAGGTGCGCCAATTACTCTCCTTTTGACGAAGGAACTTTATTTAGTATTCGTTGCTTGAAAGACTGAAAAAAAACTTGCGCCACAAACGGTACAAACCTTGCCAAAACCGTGTTCCCAAGTTTTGGCTACCTATTGCCTAATTTGTTGTTTAGTTTGTTTGCAGCATAATCCTTTATGAAGTCTTCCAAGTCGATAAGTATTTCTTCTTTTTCATCTGGCGGTATGGATTTTGAGGTTTTAATCATGTTCAATACTTTAACCATGTCGTCATAATAGAGATTTCCTCGTTTTTTAATGATTTCATCTTCTTCCAGCGTGAATGTTCTTAAACCAGCAATGTAGCTGTCGTGACTTAAAAAACTATATGTCGCCGATTCAATTTTAATGCTCCATTTGCTTTCACGTGAATTGATAATGAGGAATTTTTCATTGGTGACTGATATTCGAACAAAAAGCTTTCTGGCTCTGTCCCTTATGATTTCCGAAGTTGATGTGTCTGCTAGGACTACTTCCGATATGTCGAGCATCATATAACCGTCAGTCTAGCGGTCTCTTTCAAATCTTCCCGCAAGATATCGTCTTCCACAAGATCCTCGAATGGTATATCAATGTGTTTTAAAGTTCCTCTTCTGTTCCAATTTTTTTGCCAAGCTGGTTCTTCGTGATTTATATTTTTAACCTCGTCGAAGTTGAAACCAGCATATTTTTTATAGCCTATTTCCAAAGATTCTATGTCAGATTCGGATAGCATATTAGTTATTGGTTGGCGTTTGGCATATAAACGCATTCCGCTTTTTACGAAATCCATATTTGATTTTTTGAACGCTTCAAAGTAAAGCCATTTTGGAACCGTACCAAGTTCCATAGCCATGTAAGTGTCCCCTGTGATAGGTCTTTCATATTTGTTCAAGTGATATTTTTCGGCTTCAAATAGCATTTTAATAATATGGTACATATCGGTTTCTCCTTTTTGGATTAACCAAAGAACAGCTTCAACTGCCTTACGTTCATTCAATTTGAATTCTATAGCCATGCCCATCTCCAAGCTTATTTATAATATACAAAATAAATCCCCCCAAATCATCCATTTTTCACGCATTCTAAAAGCGGGTATGAAAAGAGCCTCACTGCGAGACTCTCGAATTTAATTTTCTACTTTCCGTGAAAATCCCCCGAAATCATCCATTTTTCACGCATTCTAAAAGCGGGTATGGTTTGCCTTTTGGCTTTGTTTGCGGCGGAGTTGCCGCTTATTTTGTGCTGCTTTGCCCATAAGTTGAGCGGAATTATGCGTTCGCTGGTTAAAATTGCAATTCTTTTGTGCAGGGATTCCAGCAAGAGCAGGGCAAAGTTTTTTGTGAAAGCATCGTATTTGAAAGTTGAAACGTATTTGTCAAACAACGGATAGTAGTCTGCTTTCTTGCCTTTGTTCGGCACGATAATCGGTGGCAAATTTAAAGCCATGAGTTGTTGATTTATTAGCACTCTGCCTATTCTCCCATTGCCATCGCAAAAAGGATGAATGGTTTCAAATTCTGCGTGGAAATGGGCGATTTTGTCCAAAAAATAAATATCGTTTTCCTTATTGTAGTCGGTTACAAGTTTGCTCATCAAGTTATGAATAAAATCTGGATTTGCTCCAATATGGTTGCCAATTCTAACCCATTCCTTGCCTCTGCGAAACCTGCCAGCTATGGAATCATCAATGCCGCGCAATAAAATTTTATGCAGATGCAAAATCAAATCTATGCTTAGGCTTTGTTTTTTTCCTAGCAGCATTTCCATAACTTTTGCCAAATTCTTTGCTTCATAAACCTCCCGAATATCCAATTCCTTTGGAACGGAATTTTGCAGAAGAATTTTCTCGGTATTTTCAAGAGAAAGCGTTGAGTTTTCTATGGCATTTGAATTATAAACAGATTCCGGTATTTCCGCTAAAAAAATCTCACGCAAAACCTTTTCTTTGCCCTTTGAAAGTATATTATACTGCTTTTGCAGTTTTGAGAGCTTTAATCTTGTGGTTTGATTTATCATTGGGTTTAAAAATACAAAAAATCAGCTTCTCTTCGTATTTCCCCCTTGCCAAAACCCCAAAAATTTACTATATTTACATCACCTGCAAAAAACGGGTACCTCCTGCCTCTAATGTTGGGGGCGGGCAAAGTCCATAGGGAGAACATTTATGGGTATAAAAGACTATGAAACCATGGTGGTTATAGATGCCATGATTTCCGATGAAGCAATAGAGGCAGAGATTGCCACTGTTGAGAAAAAAATACAGTCGCACTCCGGCGAGGTCAAAAGGTGCGACAAATGGGGCAAGCGTAAGCTGGCTTATGTAATCCGCAAACAAACTCACGGCTTTTATGTGATATTCTATTACAAGGCGAGCAGCGATATTGTTTTGGATTTGGAGCGCGGTTTTAACATAAACACAAATATTTTGCGTTTTTTAACCCTTGCAGACTTCCCAATGACCGAGATAATTTACAACCAAGATCACGTTAGCAGCACAGACGATGCTGTTGGCTTTGACATAGACTATGGAGATGCAGACTGATGAACTACGAAGAAAAAAAGAACGAACGCACAAGCGTTCCGCGCAAAAAAAACTGCTGGTTCCATGAAAATAAAATCAGCTTCATAGACTACAAAGACGAAGCTGTGCTTCGCCGTTTCCTCTCCGACCGCGGCAAAATTTTGCCCCGCCGTTTGTCTGGAACCTGCGCAAAGCACCAGCGCGAATTGGTAGAAGCCATTAAACGCGCCCGTCACGTGGCACTCTTGCCCTTTGTGGCAGATTCTTTAAGGTAGGGGAGGAAATATGGAAATTATTCTTAAAGCAGATGTCGCGCATTTGGGTAAAATGCTTGACGTGGTTAAAGTTAAAAACGGCTATGCCCGCAACTACTTGTTCCCCCGCAGCCTTGCAGTGCTGGCTTCCAAAGAAGCAAAACTCTCCTTGGAAAAAAACCGCGCCGCTATGGAAGCCCTGTTCCGCAAAGAGCTTGCCGCTTCAGAAGATATCGCAACAAAAATATCTTCTACTCAGCTAACCATAGAACGCAGCGTTGTGGAAAACGAGAGGCTTTACGGTTCTGTTTCGGCAACCGATATTGCAGCAGCTTTAAAGGCTCAAGGCTTCAACATAGCAAAAAGGCAGGTTGCACTTGTAGAACCAATAAAACAACTCGGCAATTACTCTGTTCCAATCAAGGTATTTGCAGGCGTTGAAACAACGGTTTCTGTTTGGGTGACGAATAAAGAGAAGTGATATTACTCAATTCTATCGCTTATTTTTGACCAGTTCAAAACGTTTTTGCGTAAAATATAAAGGTAGCCTGCTTCTAAAACAAGCAGGAATACCATCAATATAACGAACAAATCCCAGCCGCCGTGCAAAAACTCAATAGCGAGCGGGTAAAGGAAAGCCACTTCCAAATCAAAAACCAAAAAGAGCATTGCCACCACGTAATATTTCACGGGGAATCTTTCCGAGGCACTGCCTATTACCTTTGAAAGCCCACATTCGTAGGCATCTGTTTTAACCTTGTTTTTCAACTGAGTTTGCGGCGAAAGCACCCAATTTGCAAACATCATTCCAAACGGAACAGCCACGGCCATAAGCCCTAGCACAAAAATGGGGAAGAAAATGTCAAAGGTTTCCATAATGGGTAAGATAGTAAATTTTCTCGATTGCTGCATTTATTTCCACCCTTTTCCACATTTTCTATATTCTAAAACTGAAAATAAAACCTAATTTAACGGAGAAATTCACAATGAGAAACATCCCCTCAAAAACCATCTTGGCGGCAGGCTTTATGCTTGCTATGGCATTCACACTTTCCTGCTCTAGCGGCGATGACAATGGCACTGGCAGTGACAGTGACAAAGGCAACGACATCAAAAATTACAAGACCGTTCCAGTCGGTGACCAAGTTTGGATGGCCGATTTTTAGGCTCTATCGCAGCAGTTTCTATTGTCATAATTTTACCTCTCATTGAGAAATATATAAAATTCTACTCCAAATAAGTATATCCATACAATCCAGAACGATAAATGCTTAAAAATTCTCTGCCTTCTTGTTTGGATATTTTGTCGTCTTGAATTGCGTCTTTAACCCAGTTTTCCATTGTGCGCACAAGGGATTTATCGGAAAAATTCACATATTCCAAAACATCCGAAACGGATTCTCCGGCTATGATTTTCTCTATTTCGTAAGAAGTGTCGTTGCAGGATATGTGAACAACATTTGTGTCGCCAAAGAGATTGTGCAAATCGCCTAAAATTTCTTGATATGCTCCAACCAAATAAACGCATAGGTAATAAGGCTCTTTTTCTTTTAAGTGGTGAAGAGAAAGGGTTTTGGTTATTTCGCCCTCACGATTTACAAACAGTTCGATTTTCCCATCGCTATCGCACGTTATGTCTTGAATTGTGACATCTACTGTGGGTTCTTCGTTCAAGCGTTGTATGGGCATAATGGGGAAAATTTGGTCTATTGCCCAGGCATCTGGCAGGCTTTGGAAAAGGGAAAAATTTCCGAAGTATTTGTCTGCGAGCAAGCGGGGCAGAGCATCTAGTTCTTGAGGCGGATGTCGCATATCTTTTACCAAGCGGATTGCTTTGCGCGCAATGGACCAGAACAAACGCTCCGCAATGGCGCGGTTTTCCAAATTCAACACGCCCGTGCTGAAATTGTTTAGAACATCGTCTCGCATTTGGATTGCATCGTGCCAGCTTTCATTTAGGTTTTTTTGTTTAAGCCCAGTATAGATGGTATGCAGGTCTTTTAAAATATCGGGGTCTTCGGCGGTTATTTCTCTTTTTACCTCTTCAAAATATGCGGGGGAGGTTTTTTCCAAAATATCAAAAACCAGCAAGCTGTGGTGAGCCGTTAATGCTCTTCCCGTTTCTGCTATTATGTTTGGATGCACAAGCCCTAATTTATTGCAGGTTTCTGCAATGGCATAAACAACGTCGTTTGCGTATTCTTGCACGGAATAATTTGCAGAGCTGGAACGTGTGCTGTTTGTGC
>Ga0268262_10001901_pt1 | contig 24824 bp, 37 predicted proteins | sample TergutNc150P3_FD_190354 | JGI IMG/M metagenome (GOLD analysis project Ga0268262, IMG submission 190354) | Nasutitermes corniger P3 segment gut microbial community from laboratory colony in Florida, USA - Nc150 P3 (SPAdes) (version 2) | ecosystem: Host-associated > Arthropoda: Insects >...
CTCCAATCGACCCGCCATCATAAGGCGTGTCGTTGGCAGCTTTGAAAACAGCGTTTACGCCGGCTCCGCGCCGGAACATACCTCTGCCGTCTTCAACCCGCATGTAAAGGCCGTTGACATTACGTGTTCCGTCTGCGTCACAGCGATACCAAAAAGGTGCGAGGCTATTTAATTCAGCTCCTACCCATTTGATTTCGCAAAGTTCCTGATACAGCGCGATTTCAATAATCTGGAAGTTAAGTATTAAATACCGCCATTTTGCTAACTGTATTGGTGTTGGCTGGAATGATAGATCATGATATTCGCCAACTACACGGTATTGTAATTTTTCAAAACCAACCAACCGCATTTTATCGTCGGATATGGTTATCATACCGTCATACGATTCATTATTTGATTCATTATTATCAGTCCCCTTATCAAATAATGAATTTAATTCATGAAATCGTTCTTTCAGGAACTCTGTTCGTTCTGTTAGTTGTTTTATAGGACGTGTTGCGATTCCATCAACGCCGCCAATTACATCATCTTCATAGTCCCACTGATGCACATCAGGGAATCCCGGGTTTTTAGGTACTTGTATATTAGCCATAAAATTATTCCTCCTTTTGGCTTAAAAAATAATTGTCCATTGACCTTCAAGTGATATGTCAGAATCTTTATGAATCGGTTCTATTCTTGTTCTGCGGGCAAAAAGCATCTTGTCAGAGGTAAGCAACCCAAATTCCATAATTGCCAATCCGTTTGCTTCTGCCGTAGTAAGCTTCCACTCAAAAATCGCTCGTCCGGTCGGTAAAGTAAATATAACTCCTATTTCTTTTGTGAATGGATTTGTGATTATTTCATCATCACTAACTGGAACATTACCATTTGTGCCGAATGAAATAAATTTTATTGATTGATTTGTTATTTCACCTGCTATAAGACGCGCCATTACGTCTCGTGCTTGGTTGACAATCAAATTTTCTTCTTCAAAGTTTTCAAGAAGTTTTCTTTTTTTCCCTTCACCTTTGTAGACTTTCATTTTGAAAACACCGCGCAGACAAACATTGTCTTTAAACTTTTCCATATTTCTCCTCCAAATTTATTTTTACCCTATCGGGTTAAGTACCGTACTGTTGAACTTTATTAATCCGTCAAATTTATACCTCCCGTTGAAATGATGATGTTTGCGCATACCGACAAAAACGGTTTCGCTTGTTTCTATTTGGTCGCTAACGGTATTGCCGCGTACATCCATTATCAATTTATCAATAATTCCGGACGAAAATTTAAACGGCGGTTTTGGCTGATATGACGGAATTGTTTTTCCGCTCCCGTTAAAAGAAAGATCACCGTTAAATTTATGAATTCCATTGAACTTTCCTTTAACAGCGATTTTTTTGTTTATTGTTTTTCCGTCAAACTTTATTGCTCCATTGAACTTAAGCCTGTTTCCAAAAATATCAGTATCAATTTTTTTGATTTTGAGTAACAAATAATCTGACACATTAAATAAATCGATAAAATTAAACAATTCAGCTATGGAAAATGAAATATTCGGGTCTAATATGCCGTCTAAAAAACTATATGCCCATATCCGTTCTTCTTTACTTAACTCGCTTACTTTCAAATATATTTGCAGAAATTCTTCATTGATTATATAACGATCTCCCAAACGCGCCTGAAGCTGTTCGTGAATATACGCGCGCTCACCGGCACGCATAAGGTAAAAAGACGCAGTGGAGACTCTGTCTCTATAAATTTTTTCGGTATCAAACGGCAATTCGGGAATCATTAAAGAATCACCGTGCTGACGCAGTTTATCTTCATCGCAAAGATATGGGAAAAATGCGTTATGCGCTTTTATGGCGTCTTCTTTAACAATCCCGAACACACGCCCGATAAAAGAAAAAACAGAATGCCAGTTTTTTCGTTCCATGCCGGGAGGATCAAGGTTTATTTCTATCCATTTTTTCATTCTATTATTTTAGTTACCTCAATAGTGGCTACAATTACCGATCTTTCATTCGGTTGAACATCTCTGCCCGGAGAAATAATCTCGATTGTTTTCAATTTAAGCGGTTCAAATAACGCATATAAATTCTTTACGACAAACCTTCCGCCGATACCGAGATCGTAAACGTATTGTTCAACGATATTTGATACCGCGCCTTCAGAGGCGTTTCCTCTATATTCGATTTCGATATTAACATCATCAATATCAGGCGGAAAAATCTGAACGTCAAAAGCCATAAGTTCGTGATCATAAAGAGCGGTTTTAACATTATTGATTAGCTCCTCATTCGGAAGCCCTATTACGGATGCTATTATTACATCGGTACTGCCGGGGCCGCGGGGAGCGCGTACAATATGCGCGGCTCTGACTCCGTCAACCGCTTCAGCGTAAGATTTATAAACTTCTTTAATGTCGCCAAGTATTTGGCTTTTCCAGCGGCTTTCTATCCGCTCCCGATATCTGTTATCTTCCTCTGTTTCCTGCCCGAAAGAAACAATCCAATCCTCGCAAACAGAAACTGTATCGAGGCCGTTAATAACACGAGTAAGACGAATCTCCGTGCCGGAACCGATGTTATACGCAAGCCCTGGAAATTCAGCTTCAACAGGAATACTGAATGTCTGCGCTTCTTTAAAAATAACTTTTTCGATAACTTTGTAACGCAATTCAGTTCCCGGTACAACCGCCCATGCTCCCGCCGGTATTATTCCGTCACCAAAGGCGGTTCCGGTAAAATTCCCTGTTGTCTTGGTCGCCTGTTTTCTGACAACGCCAAGCATGAGTCCCCAAAACGCGAGAAATATTCCGGTCGCGCCGCTCAAGGAAGCGTTTTTGTAAATCATGTTTATAGCTGACACGTAAATGAAAATTACTATTTTAACAATAACTTCTACAAAAGAACGCAGAACGCCTGTACTTTTAAAGTTTGTGAGTTTTGTTTCTTCTTTAGCGATTGCGACAATGTCATTTCTAATTTCTTTTTCGCTTTTATTTATCCATGTTTTTTCAGACATTTTCATTTCCTTTATTCAAATCATATTCAAGCGTTTGCGTAGTAACGGATTTAATCGGCATGAATTCAAGGCGGTATGTTTTCATATCTTTCCGATAAGTTTTTACTGATGTCGGATTAACTCTTTGATCTTTTATCGCGACACGTTCCAGTTCCGCCAATACCGCATTTGGATCGCTTGCAGAATCATTGAGCATAAGCATCATGGTACTGCCCTCATCTTTATCCCAAAACAATCGGCCTATCGCTGTTTTAAGAGTTTGATCAATATCCTGCGCGACACAAGCGGGGCCGGATATCAATTCAACATCTCCGTCAGGAGTGAAAACAATATCATCGTCAACTAACTTGAAATCAGTTCCGTAATCCACTCTTTAACCTCCGGCAAATACATCACCTGAACCGCTTGCAACTGAACCGCCGCAAGCAACCGGATCGCCAACTCGACCTATAGGCTTGCCGTTAACACGTACAGTACCACTTCCCTTTGCTAATACTGATCCGTGCGGCGCGTGAATAGGGCAGCCATGCGAACTCCAGCCGTCACCTTCTCTATGCACAGGAATTCCATTTACCCGGACATTAGGGCTTCCCTCCGTACTTGCTCTTGGCGGACAAGCATCATGACCTGTACACACATCACCTTTTCTCGTTACTGCCGGCATTTTTCTCCTCCTTAATTCAAATCAATAAATTTACCGTTAACTGCTACTCCCTCATCAGATATCACTATTGAATTTCCATGTCCGTTATCAATCGTGATAATATGAGCGTCTGAATTTATTTCAAATATCAAACCTCCCGCATTGATGATGTTAAAATTACCTTTTATAAAACGCATTTCAAATTTATGCGTGTCATGGATGTATATCTCATCATCTGAAAATTCAAATCGTAAATCTTTCCCATCGGTGATTACAAGCTGTCCTTTTTTAAATTTCTGCGCCGTGTATTCATCGGAATACACACCGGCGACAAAAGGGTACGCGACATTCCATTCCAAGAATTCGATAATGACAATTCCGCCTTCAGGCGGCGGCGCGTAAATACCCTTGTTTGTCTTGTCAGCCCATATCGGATTTATCGGTACTTCGGCAATCTCCTGATCGGTTTCTTCCAGCGTTCCGGCTGTTAAAACTTTTACGTCACAGGAATATCTGTTTACTCCCGGCCCCTCGTGTATTTTCATAACACGCGCCAGTACCGGCGCGGCGCGATTCGGCAGGAGAGCGTTCAAAAGATTTTTCAGAAAATCAATTCCGGTTTTCATGCCGCCTCCCGAAGCCAGAGTTTTAGCCGTGAATTATTTCCGGCGGATTTCAGATCGGTTCTGCGCGTAACAAGCGTTTTACCGTCGACAATAACGTTCTGCGTGTGGCGAACAGGAACGGGAAGCACTTCAATCCATCCTTCGCCTTTCTGTAATATGTTTTTTCCGGTCTCAAATTCAAAAACGCTTCCTTCATTTCTTCCCGTGTCTGCGTCAGTACCGAAATGGAATTTGTCTTTTTCGTCAAAAAAGAAACGAATCCCCATGTGATTATGTTCCTCAAGAGCTTTGATCAGAAGTGTTATAATGTATTCAGCCGGAATATTTTTTGTTGAAAATCTATGGATTAACACAGACGGGCAGGTTATAGCAGTATCGCTAATCCCAGAACCATCTAAAGTGTCCTTGAGGATCACTCCTGCCTGTTCTTTACGGTATGCGGCGACAATGGGAGTGTCGCATAATTTTTTATAACTGTCAGTCAAAGACAAATTGCGGTATTTACCGCTTATGCTGACTGAATATATTTCCCCTGTAAATAATAAAAATTCTTCAGTACCGATTGTCATGTTTACGATCACTTTATCGCCGGATTCGCCTTTCTTTTCGTCAGCCGGAAATAAAAGACAAGCCTGTACAGAAGGGAATCCTTCATCGGTATTCAATGAAAAAGAGGAAGGCCGCCTCTGCGGAGTATCACCGCCGATTGAAACGTTCAAAATCGGATGTTCAACGCGATTAAAGTTTGGCATAACGATTCTCCAATTGTCCCAGCCCCCTGCGCTGTTGATCAGATACCAGCGGCGCCGGAGCGGTCTGCGCGGCGCTGGCAGGAGTGTCAGGGCTTTGCCGATCCTGTATAATTCCGACCGCGCTATCGTGTTCGATGAACTCAATTGACACGGCTATTTTTCTCCGTGTCCTGCTTTCAGTAGATTCCAGAGAGGATATAAGCAGTTGTTTTGTTCCCCATGCGCTGATCATGGGATGGCTGACTGTATATACTTCGGGCTTTCCGTTACCGGAAACTTTTTTAAAAATTCCTGTGATCTCTTTAAGGGAATCCCATCTTGTTTTTTTTGCGCCCGGATTGTCTATAAGCGATAGCGTTATTTGCATGGCGACATCATCCCAGCCCTGCACAACTTTGACTTTCCCCGAACGTCCTTGTATATCGGCGTTTTCTATTAACAGGGAATCGCTTATCTTTATGGATTCAACAATGCCCGGTATCTCTTCCGGCGGAGAACCGATCTTGATGATTCCTTCGTCAGAATCAAGCCTTAGTATCATGCCGGAACCTCCGTTACCGGACGGTTGACCGAATGCATAATCATCCGAACGAAATCAAGAAGACTTTCGCAATCCTCTGCTTGGACGTATAAATTTTGAATGGTGATCGTTGGCGATCCCGCGCTCTTTGAATAATCTTCACCGCCGGATAAAGTTTCAAATGCCTGTCTTTGCGGCATAGCGGCGGAAAAAACAACATCGGCTTTTTCGTGTAACACACTTTCATCCATGCCGGAGGCAAAGGTGTCAGTTAAAGCGCGTCCTGAAGCTGTAAGGGTAGACAGCGGCCCCTCTTGAGCGTCCGAATGCGGCATCTGGCGACTGACTGTCTGTAACGAAGTTTGAAACGCGATTCCGGGCGCGGAAGCGTTACTTTGAATACCGGAAGCAAAAGCATCATTGAGCGCGTTTCCAGATTCCTTACCGCCTCCAACGAGTCCTTTGAAAAATCCTCCGACTTTATCGAACACGCCGCCAACAAAATCACCTACCGCTTTGAACGGCGCGACAAAGGCTTCCACTTTACCGCCGATCCAGTCAATGAATCCCATAATGGTCGCTTTAGGATCGTCCCAGAGATTAACAAAGAATTGTTTAATGGCATCCCAGTGTTTTATTATAAGAGCCGGAATACCGACAAAAGGCATGAAGATAGCTACCGCTCCGAGAATCCAATCCGAAGTCCCAAAAAGTAAATTTTTAATCCAATCCCATGCGGCAGAAAACGCTCCCTTCACTTTTTCCCATAACCCTGAAAAAAATCCCGCGACACTGTCCCAATTTTTGATGAGAAGGTATACACCGGCGGCAAGAGCGGCAACACCGGCGATAATTGCCAGTATCGGCCATGTCGCGGCAATGGTCGCCGGAACGGAAGCCCACATTGACGAGATATATCCGCCGATTGCAGGTAACGCTCCTATGATTGATTTACCCATACCGAGAATGCCGCTTCCCGCTACACGAAGCGGAGTAGCCAGAATTTTCAAACCGCTTCCGGCAAGCCCTATGCCGGAGTGAAAAAGTTTTGCTATGCCTCCGGCATTTGAGATATTAGCGGCTAATGTAGTCATCTGCGCGGCTGTGTTCATCGCGCCGGAGCCCACATCAAGTATGCCTTTGGCAAGCATTCCGGTTCCCGCCGCGATTTTAGATAACACTCCGCCAACCGGAGAATTCATCATGGGGGAAACTATATGCGACAAAAATCCAAATTCAAAATCTACAAAGAAACCTTTTATACCGTTGATATCCTGCCCGACTTGCGCCTGAAGCGATCTGGAGACTGAATCAAGCCTCGCCATTTTCGCTTCAATGGATTCCAACTGGACGCTTCGGGCAGCTTCTGTAACCGTTCCCATGCCTTCGGAAAAAGAACCGGCAAAACTGACATAAGCATCTTCCGTTAAGGCAAGAGCGACTGTTGCCGCCTCCGCCGAACCGATGAGACTTCCAAAGGCTTGCTCATCACCGCCTACCGCATCTTTTAGGATTACAAGGGATTCTGCTAATCCGTATTGCTGAATCATTGCCTGACCGGATTCTATTCCTAAAGATTTATAGAGTTTTGAAAGGTTTTCACTCGGGCTTAAAAGGGTGGAAATAATTCCTTTAAATTGTTTTTGAGCCTGTGACGCGCTCATGCCTTTTGTTGTGGCATAAGCCATAGACGCGCCCAGTTCATCAAGCCCGATTCCCGCGCCGGCCGCCAATCCTGAAAGGTGGTTTATACTTCCGGCGAATTCGTCAAGAGAACCGACACCCATGTAAGAAGCTTGGGTAAATACATCGGCGGCAATTGCGGCATCATCTGCGGAGAGACTCCAAGCGTTCATGACATTTATTAATGCGTTAGTTGACATTGTAAGATCGGCTTGATTAGCTTCCGCCAACGCGACTGCGGCATTCATTATCGCCATGTGCTTTGATGCGTCCGCGACACCGGTCGCTACATTCGCAAAAGCTCCGGCGACCGCTTCCGGCCCCGCGACAGCGCGTCCGCCGATTGCGAGCAGTTCACGCCTTGTGGCCGCCATCTCTTCGTTTGTCGCGCCAAGCCCTACCTGAATTGTTCTGAATGAGGAATCCAGCGAACCGGCGATTCGGGACGGCTGATCCATAGCGTCAGACAACGCCTTGCGCATCGGCTCTGTCATGTTAGTCATCATAGCCATGTCAGCCGCGAGTTTGGTCATTGAGTTGTTTTTGTTAATCTCATCTAACGCGCCTTTCATTCCGGCCATATTGTTTTTAGCGTCAGTAAAGCCGGATGAGAAAGCGTCTTTAAACGCGAGTGTAATCGAACTAGCAAAATTCATTTATTACCGCCGAATGCCCTTATTATCGCATCGTGAACGATGCCCACTTCAAATTCCCGAATGATTCGGGCTTCTTCATATTTCTCCATGAGTTTGTCAAAGCCCAAACTTGAAATATCTTCACCCAGAAACCTCTTGATAAAAAGACGAATCCGGGCAATTTCATTTACAACTTCCTGCTCTTGGCTGAAAAGTTGGCTCCGAAAAAAGGGCTTATAACCTCTTGTACAAAATGAGCGTATGCCGCCGGATACTCCTGAAGCTGATTAACAACAATCGCCGGTTCAGGAAAAATAACAAGCGACTGAATGAAGTTTAAATTTGCAACAGGGACACTTTTCTGTGTCGCTTTCGCGTAACATTCGCCGTCTGCGACTGTCGGTTTGCGATAAATAAATTCCACATTATGCGGTTTATTTTCCGCATCCGTGAAGCTGATTGCGCCCTCGTAGATTCCATCGGGGTGAGCTTCTTTAAGTTCTTTGATTTTTTCTTTTGTTATTTCCATAAAAGTTCTCCTTAATTAATACCAGAAACATAAGCCGGACGACCGTTAGTTTCTAACGGCGCGGTCATCGCGCCTTTGAGTGATACCTTGAGATTCTTATCTCCCTTTGAACCGCCAAAATTACGTTCCGTGAAATGTACCTGCAATTTGTCGGTTGTTATTGGCTGTCCGTTATGACCATAGCTGGCCACAATGGGTATCGGAGGCATATTGTAGAACCCGCCGTATGTCGAAGCATATACGTCCAGTAAATCATATTCATCACGATCCATTTCAACATCGACATCGCCGGTATATTCGCCACGCCCAATGCCTCGCGGCAATCCGTTCGTTCCCGTGACTACCTCATCGTCTTTTTTGTCTTTGTAAGTTATTTTTTCAAGACCAAAGACACGGCCTGTGGGAAATAAAGCCTTAATTGACTCATAATCGTAAATCGTTCCGTTAATCATTCTTTCACCCCCAATGCTGGATTCGAGTAGGCGATCTCGTTCTCGATGTAGCTCATTTTGCCTAACGGAACGATTCGTACTTTTGTGCGGAGTTTTTTATCCGCGAGGATATTCTGTCCGGGCGGAATAAACACATAACCGTCAGATATTTCTCTGTTGGTTTTCATAATTTCAAGCGGTGATTGGCTTAAAGCCAAGAACATTTCAAGACCTTCAGGCGAACCGTCTTTTCCGATTCTTACTGTGTCATTGACCGCCGGAAGCTGTGCTATGTAAAGGTTTCGGCAAGCTTTGTCCATGACTCTGCGGCGTTCCACCAAATCAAAGTCACTGCCTTCTTCGCTCATTATCTGTCCAGAGGTAAAGAAGATGCCTTTCCGTCCGACATATTTGCGAACAGTTATATACCCTGCGTTTTTCAAATCTTCAATGTGTCCGTCATTGAGACCGTCAGGCTTGATGCTGACAGCCGCAGATATGCCGCCGAATTTTACAGCATCTGGGCCGTCCATCACCTTTCTGGCGGCAACACTTCCGCAATAAACTCCGATGATTCCGCGCACGTCAACCTGTCCGTTGGCATCAGCTTCCTCAACCCATCCGGCACAGACTTGCAGACGAACAGAAGCGGTGTTTCCACGCTCCGTTCCGCACAGAGCATTTTTCCACTGATCCAATGTTTCACCTTCATTCAAACAACGTGCTTGTGCCACAAAGAAAAGATACTGGTAAATTCCAGCGGCTTCGTTTGCTTTCATTGCAAGAGCGACCCACAATGGAGCGGAGCTTACACCCGCAATCGCGATAAATTCAATTGACAATTTTGCTTCAAAGATTTGATTTATTGCGTTAAGAATATCGCCGTTAGTTGCTCTTGGTTCTGTGGTTTTGAAACTGAAAATATCACCTTCATCAAAACCTTTTGTACCGGGAACAAACTGGATAACAAGTCCGGTTCCGGGTATTTCGTATTTTGCGTCCCCATCAGGAATGGTGATTTGTCTGCCGGGTAGATCGTCAATCGTAAGTCTGAAGGAAGCCTCGTTTATACTCCCGCTTGTTTCTATGGATACGCTTATATCGTATTCGTTTCTAGGCTTACCTCTAACGATAATTGATCCTGTTCCTTGATTCTCCTTACCCGACGTTACTGCCGATATTGTTCCGGGCAGACTCCCTTCAATGGCGATTACCGAAACCGCAGTTCTGGCAATAGAAAGCGAGCTGACTAACAAATCACGTAACGGCCCGTCTCCGATCTTCTTTTCTACTTGATCCGGAGCGTTGAATGTGAGAATTCCCTGCCCGAATCTTTCAGCAACGCCAATGGCGGCAAACCTGCCGTCAGCTTGAGCGCCCTGAACTCCCATTGCGAAATCTTGAACTTCATTTTTTATTCCGGGTAACATTATGCGCCTCCTTTCTTAATGGTGATAACATCATCTCTCTCACCATCCATAGGAGCGCCCAAAAAATCCGCGACAGCTTTTTCAAAAACCGCTTGCGGCACTTTTTTCCCGCTTGCCCATCCTTTCGCCTGCATAACAGCCGCAAAAACAGGAGCGTTAACATTCAGGTTTTTTCTGTGTTCTTCAATGGTTAAAATTTCCTGTTTTCCTTCTTCTTTTGGTTCGGACATAAATCCTCCTTAACCTTGATTAATAATTTCACCGTCAACCAATTCCACATTTTCGTAGAAGGGAACGGCATCCGGTTTCCGCGCGGCGGTTCCGGTAAATGTCACTACAATTACTGAAAGATACGGCTTGCCCATACTGCTCGCGTGATCGGAATGTTCTTCCGCGCCTATCTGCACATGGTTTCCGAAACCGTCATATTCCCATTGGCTTGGTATTTCGGGAATGATACTGCTTGAAAGCGCGTCAGCTTTGTCTTCTCCGTCTTCCCAGCATCTGATCAGAATCGGTAAATTACGAAGTCCGCGAACATACCGTTCCCGATACTGCTTAGGTTCGCCTTCAAAATACCGCACTGTCCGCGCTCCTGAATCATCGAATGAACCGGGGTTTGTAATTAATGCGACTAACGGTATTTTCCGCGCCATGATTTCGCGGCTTTCTTCTGCGGCTGATTTGACTACAGTGATGCCCGGTACAGTTTTCTTAATTATTCCCTCAAGCAGGGTTTTTGCTTCCCGTATCACTTCACGCCTCCAGCCCCAGCAGTTTTAACACCGCAGGATCGTTCAAAATGCGGCGGTCAAAATCTTTCGGCACTCCCATGTAAGGACGCGCCTTAATTTCGGTTCTCTTGCCTCTTCCCGACATTCCGCCTTTCTGGTGTATCCGTGCGTATTCCATGTGGGAGCCGAATACCGTTCCTTCAGGGCTGTCGTTATGCGTCAATGAACCAAATAAAATTCCGTGATCCCGCAAAATTGTAGTAACGCTTCCCGGTTCTTTAGCTCCGCTTCCTCGCGGCTCTATGGAATCCCATTTTACGCCGGTAACCGGATCGCTCTCATCTTCAAAAGCTTTTTCGCTTATATTCCGTAATTCCTCACCCATAAACCACGCAAGTTGCTCCAGCTTGGGATCGGACGCTTTGGAAATAGCGTCAAGAATTTCTTGAAATTCAGCTTCGTCATAAAGAGCTGCAAAGATACCGGCTCCGGCCATTTAAAACCTCGTTAAATCCACTCGAGGCATACTTGAGACCAAAACCCCGCCGGGCGGTTGTGACACTTCATTATCATTCGCATAACCGGGTATTTTAAATTTTCCCTCCGCGACTTTCGTTAAAAACTGCCGGGCGTTTTTCGCTTCATCAATAACGGCTTTGCCGCCGGAATCGTTTTCAAGAACTCCCGCGCTTATAATGAGGTTTGCCGCCGCGATGTCAACGCAATATTTTCTCAAGTTTTCAGGCGGCCCCGATATCGGAACAGGATAACCTCCCGAAATTAAATAGCCGTCTATTTCCGCGCTGGCGTTTCGTATAGCGCGATCCACTGTATTAACATCATTACGACTCCATCCGAAAATCCTGTCCGCTCCGTAAGCCGCTTCCAAATCGTTTTGTGTGCAGTATGCCATGATACCCTCCACATTAATATTTCCCAGCAGGGAATCCGATTCAGCGTTATTCAACACTTCGGCAAATGCCGAAGCGAATATCGCCGAAATTAACAGCAGTACAATTAAAGTCTTTTTCATGTACTTACTCCTCGAAAAAAATTGTTTCAAGCCAACGGCTCGATTAAAGAACCTCTTTAATGGTGTAGATGAGGTCTTCACAAATTACAGCTTCATCGGTTGAATGAGCAACTTGAATATACTCGCCGCCGAGAACGCCGCCGTCTTCTTCATCCCATGTCCGAACAACATAGCCTTGATTATCAGCTTCTTTGTACTGGAGACAGAAGGTTTTTCCTGCACAAGGCTGATCCCACTGATCGTTTGTATGTGCGAGGATAACAGAATCGCCCCAAATATTTTTAGGATTAACGCTTCCCGCTTCATTCCGTTTTCCAAAATCGGCGCGGCCTTTGGCGATGATAACCCTGTCAATCCTGAAAAGTTTTGCAAGAGTTGCTTCATCAACTTTTTTAATTAAGTTGGCTTCGCCGAGTTTGATGAGAAGTTTCGGGTGATACTCAAGCGTGTCATAAATTGATTCATTAAAAAGCAGAAGGTTAGGTCTGTAGAATAACTTTTCAATGGCATCTTTTATATCCTCATAGGGATCGCCCTTTCCGTTTTTCCATTTGTTACCTTTGGTGTCTTCAGTTCCGGTTAGTGTTGTTGAACGTCCTGCAAGATTGAGAATCTTATCAGCAATCCTTTTTTCCTGTGAGAGTTCCAATTTGCTTACAATGGCCTCGGTATGTCTTTTTTCCCAAGTCTTGAAGGGGCCGTCCATGAATTCAAGGTCTTCATCGTCGATGAAAACTTTAAGACCGTGAGGAGTTGTCACATAATCCGCTTTTTTTGCGGAAACGTGAAATTCATTTGCTTGACTTCTTTCTCCAGCCATTGTTGTATCAGGGACTTTAAATGCGGCTTCTTTGTCGAATTTCGCATACTTGCCTGATGGCTTCGGAACAGGTATGCGTGGAAAAACAATCGGGCCGACAAGTCCTTCTCTGACTGTCTGCGAATAATCTACCGCTAAATTGGAAAGCAAAGGATTGGTATAACCGTATTTTCTTGCCATATAAAACTCCTTAAATTTTTATGAAGCCGCGCTCGATCAGCACGTCAACATAATCGCCGGAAGAACCGCTCTCAAGGAACGTTCCAACGGTGTTATAATTTCCTGCCGTTGACGGCAGAACCACAAGCGATCCTGAAGAATCAGCTTTCATGATCGCTTTCTTTCCGGCAGTAACCGTTCCGCCTGCCACAGCTTTGGCAACTCCATGCAAAACGATTCCGATCTCCTCGTTGGCAGATTTAGGTTCATTCGCCTCAAAGGGATAAAGACCTATAAAGTCTCCGGCTCCGTCAGTACCGGGAGCTTTAACTTTGTTATCCGCACTTCCCTGCACAACAGCGCATCCGGGTTTGATCACAGATTCAGCGATATACGGTCTTCTGTTAATCATTGAATTTCTCCTCTTCAAAAAGTTCGGGTTTCTCCACATATAAAGCGTTAGCGGCTTCGGCGAAGCTTGCCAGCTTTTTTTCTTTCTGGAACGCTCTGATTTTCGCTGTCAGTTCCGGCGTATCCGCCGCCGGAGCCGGAGCGTTTTTCTTATCCGCCGTGTGTTTCCCGGACAGGTCGACTTTGGATTCAAGAGCGGAGAAAAGGGAACGGAATTCTTTCCGATCATCTTCACCTAACTTTGTATCCAGAGCGACCGCTCTCTCAAATATGGCGGGGGGCAGTTTTCCCTCGTCCCGAAGTTTGCTAAAGAACGTTTCGGCTTCCGTTTTTCTGCCGGCGTTCTTCAGGTCAGCAAGTTCCTTTTGAAAAGCCGCTGTTTCGCTTTTGCTTTTCTCCAGTTCCTTTTCAAGCTCTTCAGCAGTTTTGCCCATAGCAAAATCCTCCTGTTGATTTTTCTGTCCTTCATTCAGGGACAGGGTTTTGATATCTTCGGCGTTCAATTTTCTGGCGAACGTCGAAACGTGATTCTCTTCATCAGCGGCGTTGACAACGCCGCCTGAAAAAATACTTGAAAACATAGCAGTGATTTTAGTTCCCGTTACCGCCGGAGTATCACGGCCAAGCAAAGCGACAGCCCGCAAATACGGAGGATCGTCCTTGTTGATCTTGTCAAACTCGAAAATCTCAACCGAAATGTAGCGTAACTTTTTCTCCGCGATGGCATGACGGGCTTCAAGTGAAAAATCGTTGATTGTTGCATAAACTTTACCGTCTTTATCCATCCGCACACTTTCCACCCAGCCGTGCGCATACTGATCGGCGTCACGCATTGCGAACATCCGATGACCTATCACCGCAGGAGCTTCGAGATAGTTAACCGGATCGTAAGCGTCAACCAGCTTTTTTACCCGCTCTTCCGGCCAATCGCCTTGCGGGTATTTACCCGCCTTAAATACGAAAAGTTCAGCCATTTACCATACCTCCTTCAAAACCTGTAAATTCGAGTCCGGCATTACCGGAAATACCCTCTTTAAATGGCTTTAAAAACCGTTCAAATTCAATTTGATTAGCGAACATGGTAAATTGGATACCATTTCCCGATTCGGACGCGCCCTGTGGCTTCCTGTGCGATTTTCATGCCACCCTCAAATACTGGTAATGAGGAGCATCCCAGCCGATTCCAAATTGATTAAATGGCTTCCAAGCTCCGCCCCACTCAAGACCGGCTTCCTGCCCTAATCGTCCGAATACAAGCCAGAGTTCGGCATTATCGGCAGTGAAAGTCCAAGGTATCCTTCCGTCCATAACCGGAACTATGTCAGCCGCGCATCCTGTTAGGTGAACTGACTCCATTGTTTGAGTGATAATTCTTTTTCCCTCTTCCGCGCCTAAAAGGTATAATCCCGCAATTTTCCGCAGTTCGTTGATCTCTTCAAGAGGCTTTCGTCCCTGCGCGTAATACGCTTCCTGAACTTCTTTTGTGCGGAGAGTTTCAAGTATCGAATAACGGAGACCCTGCGTTTCGAGTTTTCCTATAAAGTTCTCAAAAAACGGACGTGCTTCCGGTTTTAACAATTGAAGCTTACTCATCTAAAAACCTCCTTGACTTCGCTCAATAGCGGAGTTATATTTATATTGGTAGCTGTCAAGAATCCGGATTAGAAGCGTGACTATCCCAAAGCAATGCGGGGTGGAGGGCAGAAGGGAGCGAGACCCTTCCGGACGGCTACCATTCAATTTTTTCATAGCGGCTTGGTTGCTTATCATAATCATCCAATATCACTCCTATAGTTGTTATTTTCATTGCGTTATATTTCCTTCTATTACGCAAAAAAACTTTAATTACATTTCCGTCTCCTGTGCTTTTCACGAAATGATAGGCTTTCCCCATCTTGCTTTTTTCAGACCCTTTTTCAAAATAAATACGATCCGGTTCTTGAATTGTTTGATATACAGTCTTAAATAAATTTCTTGTAACTTTTTGGCGTTCGTTTTTATCACCAGTTCCATGATGCAAATCATGGTCATAGGCTATAATTTTTGAGTCAGTAACGCCTTCTTTTTGCATTCTTTCAAATCTGCGAGCTTCTAAATTCCCGACATTAAGAAGGAAGTTTAGCGGTTTATAATCTTGTTGATTATATGTGTCCATTAATGTTATGAACTCGCTTTCGGTCGGTCGTATTTCATTCATATCCCTGTGATAACTACCTTTTAATGTGGTAAGGATTTCATCAGGAATATGTTTATACCTTTCAAAGTTAGGTGCTAATGCTTCCCGTCCCGGATTGTATTTCCACTCCGGCGGAGCAAAGTTTTTCCAGTCAACGGCGTTACCGTTCCGGTCAACCATTGCAGGGGGATTTCCTTCAGCATCGGACTTTAACACTTCTATATCGTTCTGCTCTGCGCCCGATTCGCTTAACGTGATCACTGTGCATTCACAACCCCAGCCGTTAGGCGGATAATTTTCATTCCAGAAAGGATCATCAAAACGAAACGCTTTACCGTGCAATGCTATGTGATCATCCCGCCGGTTCTTTCCTACAAGTTTGGAAACGTATTCCCAGATAGGCCGCATCTCTGCGTGTTTCATTTGCTGGCGGTAACGTCCGGCTTCAAATGCGGTCTTCATGTTGGTGTCGTATATCACCCGAAGACGCCAGCTGATATATCCTTTTTCGTCTTTTGTATGCCCAGCTCCGCCGTACCAGTTTTCCTCTCTCATCATTTCCAGAGCGTTTTTCTTGAAACTGCCAAACGACTCACCGTTAGCCATCGCTCTGTTCAAAAGTTCGTGCATTTTGTCGACAACTGCTCCTTCCATCGAATGAGCAACTGTGAAGGCATGAGAATGTTCGCCCCATTTAAGATCGTCCCAGTGTTCGGTTTTAACGTTTGCTTTGCGGCTAAGGTATTCTATTGCTTCTACCGGACGGGGAATTCGATCTGTATCAGCCATTCCGTTCCCCCAACACCTGCGCCACATATCGTATTTCTTCTATGCATCGCGCAAAACCGGAGCCGTCATATTTTTTTACGGCTTCAGCTATTGCCGCTGATGCTTCTTCATACGAATCAACCATTCCCAGCGCGTCTGCAATGGTTTCAATTGTTTTGTCAATTTCTTTTTGTCCGGCTTCGAGTTGTCTCTCCGCGAAATCTTCCACGAGAGCAACATCCCTTGCGTTAGCTTTCTCTTTTTTGGAAGCGAAAAGCAGAGCAATTTTGTCAAATAATTTTTTAGATTTAGAGCGTTTCTTTTTTACACTCTGACAACCACATGGACAGTTGGCAGAGTGTTTCTGTTCAGGAATATTTTGTTTAAAACCGGGAAATGAATCGCCGCCGGATTCCTCTTCTCTTAAATCAAAATCTTCTTCCTGCATACCATACTCCCTTATGAAATATTCTTTTTTAGGTCTCCAACCAAGCTGATGCAATTTCACGTCACGTTCAGCGCGGGGAGTTTGGAGGTCTTCGTCTTTAACAAATTGAAAGGTAGGCGGAGCGACATCCGCGCCGAAATTGTAAAAAGTATAAACAGCCGCCAACCGGTTAAATGCCGCGCTGATCCTGCGGCGGTCTGCGGCGGCGATATCTTCTCTGACAAGATTATGCGCTGTAGCGGCGGCATAACTGCCTCTTTCGCCTATTTCAGTTGTAAGAGTTTGTCCCAGTACAGCTTTGGATATTTCGTTATTCGCCATTTGTATATATGCGGAATGAACATCCGAACCGCCGCGCTTGTCCGCCGCAGAGGTGATGGTTATTTCAGAGCCTTCGGGCGCAACGGCGACAGCGTCAGCAACCATACGTTCAAGAGCATCAAGCAGTTCCTGCCTGAACTTATCTCCGGCATTTGAAGGATATTTTCCATACAGGAACGCGCCGCCGTATTTTTCGACAAACACCGTCCACCAGCGGAAACCGTTTTTCTTGAACGTAACAGGCCAGAAGCATTTTGAAAAAACTTTCACGCCATAAGGATTCGCGTAACTTGGTCGATGCTGGACAAGCAGAAAACGATTTTCAGGTAATTCTTCTGTGCCGAGTATTCCGGTTTTGAGAACCAGTTTATTTTCCTGATTAAACTCAAACCATTGCGGCGGCTTGCCTACAATGTTTGATATTCCCCAGCGTCCCTCATTCGCAGTCCAAAGTACCTCTAATGGCGAATAACCAAATGCTACAGCATCCATCATCTCTTCGATGATTCGCGGAATGTCCATATCCTTGAGTTCTTCAGCGAAAACATCAGCAGGTTCTTGCGCTCCCGAACTGTCATCACCGGGAGACATGAACCATTCAGCGCCTGAAGTAGCGGCGCATCTTACACTCCAGACGCTTTCAAGATGGCTGTCGGTCAAAAGTTCTTGCAGGGCTGTAATACCGCGCCCCATTTTTTTCAGAACCGGATCAGGATCAGGAAGATTGCGCATCAACCGCACAAAATCATTGGCGCGGCTTCGTGTAGCGAATTGATCACCGCCTGTAATATTTACATCGGGAGTGTCGGAAATGGATTTTTTTTCATTGTTTATATTTGAATCAGGAGACCACTTTTTTTGTTTAGCCATTAGTTTTCTCCTTAAAAATTTCGTTGTAAGTATTTTCAAAAATGGCTTTCAGATCGTCCGAATATTCAAACCGTTCTTGACATATTTCAATTGACCGCAGGATATTGCCGTTCTCATTCCGTTTTGTTGACGCATACCAATCGCAAAACATTTCAACAATATCAACTAACGTCATACCCTTGATTCCGTTTTCAAAGTGTTCAGGGTGATGCCTGTTAACCGCATAATGGTGTTTTAAAGCAGGTTCAAGCTCTTTTAAAGATTTTTTATACTCATCGCTTCCATACGTTAAACCTGCAAGCCTCTGCGCGTGATTGTCAAAATAATGCAATTCAGGTTCTTCTAATTTAGACTTGTCATGTTCGTATATTCTGCTGATTAAGAGCATTGCAATCTTATTGATAAATTCACCGACTTGGAGAATGTGTTTTACAGTTTCCGGTACTGAAGAATAATTTTTATTTTGCATATCAAATACTCTCCGGTACTGTTTTCACTGCTCTAATACGTTTGCAAGCCGCTTCGAAATAATCATAATCAATTTCACTTGCAGTTAATTCAAAGCCTAGTCCGTTACAGGCAATGGCTATTGAACCGCTTCCCAAATGGGTATCAAGAATTTTGTCGCCGCTTTTTGCATAATCATTTAAAATATTTTCATATAACTGTATTGGTTTTTGATGAGGATGTATTTTTTTAATACCTGTTTCTTTCCCCATCATATAACCGTTCCACCTTACGGAATAAATATTTGCCGGAATATGAAATGATGTATAAGCAATTTCACATTTTGAATAATGAAATACTTTATTATTACTACTCATCTTGTCCCAAATTATTAAATAATTTGTTGAACCTAGTATCTCGACATAATAGTTATAACCAAAAATAATTTGATTTTTAGAAACGCGAAAAAGCTCGTTAAAATAAGCACGATCCGGTATATGTTCATTTTTATATGTTGTATCAATAAATTTTGTTCCCTTGTTTCTTTTTTTCCAATCTTGTCCAATACCAAACGGCGGATCGACTATTGCAATTTCAAAATGCTTGTCAGGATATTGCTTCATTAAATCCATACAATCGCAGTGGTAGAGGGTACAATTACCGATGATTTTTTTTCTCATCAATATCCCTCCAGTACACGCGCCGCATCCCTTGTGTGGCTTGATCTTGGCTTTCCTGCCCGGCGTTTGCGTGCGTATTCAAGCAATTTCCGCACAACACCTTCAAGCGCGTCGGGGCCGTCAACATATTCGCCGTCCGGGAACTGTAAAAGCTGGTCAATGAGTTCTTTTTGATCTTTGTCTGTTTTCAAAAATCGAATAACGCCGTTTTCAATCGGCGCGGATAGAGTTCCTTCAATTCTGGTGATTTTATTGATGCTGTTTGTTTCCGCTTTGTAAGGAATATGATATCCTTCACGTTCGGCTTTAGCGTCAAATATTTCTGATAACAGAGCCTGTCCGCCGTTATCTTCGTAAAACATCCATGAAGGATTGAACGTCTCATAAATCAAATACATTCCGTCAACCATTCTGGAGATCGATTCTTTCCTGATGCGACCTTTGAGAATATAAATTAACCCTTCATCGGTTATCCCTGCGCAGATTGTCGCTTTAAAACAATGTTTTTCTTCGGCTTTGACTGACGGATCAGTCCAGCTGAAGATATATGCAAAACGGATGCCGATCAGTTCCTCTTCCGCATAACCTTTGATGTGTTCTTCTTTAAAAATTCTTTCATCAAGCGCAATGGGAATAAGCAGATACTCTTGGTTATACGCCATTGAGCCGATTGCTTTTTTTATTCTTGCAAGCCGCGCCGATGGGAATTCATCATTCCATGTTGGTTTTCCTTTTGCTTCCGCAGGATATTTGAATGTCTTAACTGAATTTATATCGTCAGTCCCTTTTTCAAGAGTACTTGCAACACATTGCGTATTGAGAGGAGTGGCGACAATAATTGCCGAATAATTTTCGGCAAGAGCCGGTAAAAGGTCTTGAGTAATCCATTCAATAGTCTCTCTGACAAACTTCCGGCTCTTGGCTCTTTTTCTGCTTTGTATATCGTCTAACCGCACATAATCAGGTCGGTTCGGCCCGTGAACAAAACCGCGCGGGTCTTGTCCGATTGATACGGCGCGAACTCCGGTTTTCTTGCCGCCGGAATCAGGAATATGGACAGTGAAATTTTTTATACCGGGATGTTGATTAGGTAGAAAGAAATTTCCAAAATCATTTTGAAGCCGTTGATTATACATCAGTTCCAAAAGAATGCGCCCGGTAAAAACTGCGCTCTTATCTTCGTTGTATGAGGAGAAAATCATAAAATTTCGATTGCCGTAAACAATCTCATGTATCGGATCGAGTAACGTGAAGAACGTGGATTTGCCGCTTCCTCTGAACGCCTGTAATAAAACAGGCTCATTGGTTATGTGACGGATTTTTTCCCAATCTTTATGAAACTTCGCGGACTCTTTTGTAACATACTCGGGGAAATAAGTTTTTGCAAATTCCTCAATGTTACCTTTACACTTTTTTTTCCGTTCGGCTTTAGCTTTGGGAGAATTGTCAAGGAACAGCGGACGCGAAAGAATTTCTTCCCGCAATTCACTCCATGCGGATTCCAGTTGTTTCGCTGTTCGTATTTCTCTCACTTAAAAATTTCCTTTGAAGTTGTGTATGCTTTTAGAGCCTCATAAATCTGATCCCAGAGAGGCTCCATTTTCCCTTTTAAATCCGGCTCATGTTCCGCAAGCCAGACATTGATTACTTTGATAAGATCAATCGCGACACCGAGATATTGTCCTCTCGTGTCGATTTTTTGCATAACGCTAATGTGTTTTGAAATTGCGTCAGCGATTTTGGAATCCGAAAGCAGTTCCGGATTGGCTTTGATTTTTATCATCCAAGCCTTAACGCTTTCGGCATAAATGGCGGTAAGTTCTCGCGGACTCATGTTATAAATCCGCCGCTGGACTTCCCAATCAAGAGCTTCGCCTTTTTCCGCCGCTTCAGCTTTCCAGCGGTAAACTGTCCCCGGGTCAACGCCTAATTGTTCCGCGATGGCTTGGCAAGTTAATGACTGCCTTACATAGAGACGTTCGGCTTCTTCCCGCTTGTCGTTCAAAGCCATCAGTGGGTATTCCTTTTCAGCAGTTCTTTAAGCTCATCCTGCATTTGCCGGAACCCGCTCTTTATATCAACTTTGATTTCGTCTAACGCTTTCATCAAAGTGGTTTGCTGGCTTTCTAATACGCCGATTCTCTCTGAATGTTTTGCGAGTATCTCGTGAAATTCCCGCCATTGTCCCGTTCCTTTTATGCGATCTTCTTCCGCTCTTTCTCTCATGATCGCAAGCATCTCGTCAGACCGCCGTATTGCCCCCGCTAACTCGTCTTTTGTCGCAAGGGTTTTTATTTGTTCATCTTGAGCTTTATTTGCTTCGGCGTTCTGGTTTATCTTCCCTTTGAAAACACCGATTGCAATAAATACGCCTCCAAGCGAAATAGTTGCGGCTATTATCGAAAAAATAATTGTATGGTTCATTTGTCATCCCGATAAAAATTAATAACTATTTCCATCTTCCGGATGTACTCCCGAAGGGCGATTATGTCGCGCTCAAGAGCGCGGTAATCGTTATACGAAAGCCAAAGCCCGCCGTCCCGATCTTCAAACTGGACAGGCTCCATATCAGGAAGAACCGGCACAGGCGGAGCAATTGCCGCAAGTGTGGCTTGAACATCGGCATTAGTGATTTGCGATGATTTACAGCTATTTAAAAAGACTGTTAGCGCGAGCAACAAGATCAGAATCAAGAGTTTCTGCAAGTTCTTTCCGTTCCGCATTTGCTTCCCCCTCTACCTTTGCGGTTTTATCCAAAGCCTTTTGAAGCCTGAAAGCTTTTTCTTTTACTTGCAAAAACGCTTCATGCAAGGTTTTAAATTCCGCTTCCGTTTTTTTTGCTCTCTTGCTTTGAAAACGTGCAATAAAGATCGCCACTACAGCAATAAGAGCGAAAACAAGCAGAGCGATTAATAAAAATTGAATCATTGTTTTTCCGGCCCCTCGTCAGTAACCATTTTATTTCCCTCTATTCCGCTGATGAGTCCGCCGATAGTAATTAAAAAACCAACGCCGAAGCAGAGATATAAAGAATTCATTTCCCTGTTATATAAACCGGAAATGACAAACGCTTCCGCAAGGAGAACAGCGAAAACGCATAACGATAAAACATAACGATGTGTGTTCATTTCTTTGAAGTCCCCTGGCGTGAGACCTTTTGTTTTGTGGATCATTGTCATGATATCCACTCCGAGAAAGATGCCTATAACTCCGGTGAACGCTGTTGATATCCCTGTTATAACCAGTGAATCTTTTACGAACCACACAATCCCCACCACAAACAAAGTTGCGAGAACGAGCCAGAATACTTGAATTTTTTTTGTAGCCATTTTTATACCCTCCTGATAATTTATGCGGGAAGGAAGGCAAAAGGAGTTAAATCTTTCCTTCCCGCCGCATCATGTTTATCAAGAGGATAATTCAGGTAAATTAAAATTTTCAAAGAAAATATTTGAGAAAAATATTTTATTCAAATATTTGAAGAAAATATTTTAATAAGAAATTTTTGTTATTTGTGGGTTTAATTTTCGGCTTTCAGCCATTAAGATCACCCTTTTTTGAATCCACAAATCGAGAATCAAAAGATATGTGTTTCATTACGTCGCCTCCGGTGGATTAAAATATAAAAATCCTTCAACGATGTACCATGCGTTATAATGATTATCTACAAGCACATCTAAATGTTTACCCAATTTTTTGTCCTTGAATACGTGTTGTTCACACGAGCTGGTATCAATTGACAAATAACCAATAGGATATTCCGGCGCGTTACATATACCACCGAAAAGTTCTGGTGTCCAAAAAGCGCAATTGGCGCATGAATCATATTCATCAAGAAAATCCTGAAGGGCTTTGTCGGCTTCTTGTAGTCCGTTCATCTTGCCGTCTCCAATTCAAACGCTCCGCAGGCTGGTTTATTACATTTTACTTTTGCCAATCCGTTTTTTGTTCTGTTGCTTTTTGAAATACCGCAATAATAAAAGAAAAAACCGCCACAAGCCCACTTCTCGATATGTTTGCAATGTTTACATCTCTTTTTTTTAAAAGGTATTGATTGTTTAAGCGGATTATCAAAAAGATAAGGTTGAAGTGATTTTTCAACTTTATATAATGCACTCATCTCATTCCCCATCTTCAATTGCGTCAAACATACGGACTAATATTTCTGTGAAATTCTTTACAGTTATTTTTTTACTGTATTTCTTAATAAATAATCGTAAGTATCCGGCATAAGAGAGAGAGTCGTTTGCCTTGATGAATTCCATTGCTTTTTCAAAACTTTCTTTTTTAGGAAAAAGACTAAATACGCCTTTCATTACTTCGCCTCCTCATGGGTCAATTTATATGTTCCCGATAATATTTGTTTTATCGCATTACCTTTTACCCATTCCGAATAAGTTACTTTAAAAACATTTGAAAGTCCCCATACTTCATCATACTCATTATAAAAATCAGAAGGCATCATCAAACAAAAATAATATTTTCTGTTGTGATTTTCTCTAATATGTTTTACTAATAGCCTTAATTCCCATGTATATTCCCCAATATAATATACTGAACAAACCGCACCAAAATCAATGAAATTGATATCAGCCTTTTTTCTTATAAATTCCGAAATATTTTCTGTACAATAAAAATCTGCTGTTTCATTTTCAACACAAGTAACCATGTAATCATCTTTGTCAGCTAATAATAAATATTTTATCTTGCCACTTTTCATGGTGTCACTCCTTTATTTTCTTGATAAAATCGTCCAATTCCTCTGGGCTCATTTTTTTAATTGCCTTAGCTGCTTTTTTGAAAAACTCTTCGTAACAACTAATATTACAAAAGGAATACAATAGTTTTTCTTCAACGTAAAAAGAGTAACCTTCATTAGAAAAATCCTTTTGGCAATAACTACACTTCATCATTTCTCCTTTTATTAAAGAACTCTATGTATAATGTTTCGTATATGTGTCTCCGTATACCCGAATTCGGCAGCTAATTCACGATAAGATGATCCTGTTTTGAATTTTCTGCGGATATTAAAGTAAATTCTATTAGTGAGAATGCTTTTGGGAATATAAATAGCTGACCCGGCGTATACTTCAGCGATCTTCCATGCCGCTTCTTCACCAATCAGGTCTTCTAGTTGTTCGAAGTCATCGCTCCAGCCTGCATCAATTTGGGGTGTTTCTGATAGTTCAGGTTTTTTGATTTCTATTTTGCTATTTTGTAAATCATCAAATAAGCCTTTTTCCAAAACAGGATCGCTCACTATTTTCTCCTTTTTTTCGGTTCATCATCAAACAATTCTTTTTGTTTGAGATCAGAAATCATCTCTTCCAGCCTGACAGTGATGATCTCAATCCTTAACCATGAAGCCAGTTCGAGAGCCTGTTCCGCAGTTTTTATTTTGAATAGATTTAATTGGAACATTGCTTTTTCTCCTTCTTGGAGTTTTTCCTCGCCATTGCTTCCAGCGCGAGGATTACTTTTCGCGCTAATTCGACATTGAGAAAGCGCGGATGATCGACTTTGGCAATTCTCTTAATGAACGCCCGAAGAGCCTTTTCTGTTTTATTCCGGGCGCAGGATTGCCATAAAACTTCGATTTTGGCTCGTTGATCTTCAGTGCCGCCCCATTCATCTGTCCATTGAGGCCGGGGCTTTTTACCGCCGCTTCGCTGTGTGCTTTTAAAGCCAAGATTTTC
>Ga0268262_10001902_pt1 | contig 24823 bp, 19 predicted proteins | sample TergutNc150P3_FD_190354 | JGI IMG/M metagenome (GOLD analysis project Ga0268262, IMG submission 190354) | Nasutitermes corniger P3 segment gut microbial community from laboratory colony in Florida, USA - Nc150 P3 (SPAdes) (version 2) | ecosystem: Host-associated > Arthropoda: Insects >...
TACAGTTTCTGACGAGAAAAAGCCTTATTAGTGTTAATATTATCCCTTCAAAAGGAGAATTAGCCCTCTTTCGCTTTAAGCGGGAAGAGCATTTAAAGGGAAGGAAAGAGATTCGGGAGGTTTTTGGTAAGGGAAAGCGGTACGGTTGCCGGGGCGCCAAACTATTTGTTTTAAAGAATGATTTGCCTTATAACCGTATTTGTTTTTCGTTGTTTAAAGGTTATGGAAACGCAGTTTCCAGAAACCGCGCCAAACGGCTAGGTCGTGAAGCTTACAGATTGATGAAAAACCGCCTCTTTGGCGGATATGATTTAATTCTGCTTGTTTATCCGGAAACCGAAAAAAATCAGCAAAAAAAACCTGTTCTTTCTGACAGGACTTTGCAGTTTGAATTTCTTTTTAAAAAAGCCGGTTTATTAAAATGAAGTATATATTACTTGCGATTATTAAATTTTATCAATCCGCGATATCCGTGCATCTGCCGCCCTGTTGCAGGTATTACCCGACTTGTTCCGATTACGCTTATCAGGCTGTCACTAAATACGGTATTTTACGGGGCGGTTGGCTGGCAGTAAAACGAATTTTACGTTGTCATCCGTTCCATCCCGGCGGTTTTGATCCGGTTCCTGAGTTGCCAAAAGTTACTGTCGGCTGTCGTTCCGGCATGGAGTAAAGAAGATTTTAACTAAAATAAAAAGGAAGTAGATATGGATAAAAATACTGTTTTGGCTGTGGTGCTGTGTACCATTGTGTTAATAGGTTCGTTTGTAATGCAATCGTACTTTGCGGCAAAGAAGCAGCCGGTCAGCGTTGAATCGCAAAAACCGGCTGTAACGGAGGCCCCGACTGATCGCTCGCAGACTGAGCCGGATCAAAAGGCAGCGCCGCAAGGCGAGCAGACAGATCCTTCTGTAATAACCGTGTCGCCCAAAGACGCTGTTAACGCAGGCGGCGGTGAAAGCGCTCCAGTTTCTGATCAACGTAAAGATGATGTGCAAATTCCGCTGGAACTGGTTACGGTTGATACTGAATTGTTTACCGCTGTTCTGACTAATGCGGGCGGCGATATGGTTTCTTTTAAGTGGAAGGATAAGAGGAATAATTCTGACGTAGATTTAATCCTTTCCGGAAACAAAGAAGCCCACGCTTTTTCATTGGCGTTTGGCGCTTCTGACGCTCCGCCGATTACGTCAAATTTTTATGTAAACCGCATATCAAATTATTCCGTGGAATTTTACCGCGATTTTTCAGTTCCCTCGGCTTCGGGCGAATACGGCAAATTCCGCATGACAAAGCGTTACGAATTTAAACCCGCTGATTATATGTTTGAATTAAAAATAACCCTTGACGGAGGTTATTCCTTACAGGGCTTTAATTTTTCAGGTAACACGTATACTTTGTCTTTCGGACCGCAGTTGGGTCCCCCGTTTGATAAACTTGATCGGTATTACGATTACAGGCAGTACTTTACGTTTGTCAACGGCAAACGCAAGAACGCCAAAGTCAACGACATTATCGAAACCCGTCCCGCGTGGGCTTCGATTTCCGGTAAATATTTTACTTTTATAGCCATTCCGTATCTTGCGCAGTATACATTAAACTTTTCAGAAAAAGCGGAACCGGGAATCCCGTCGGCTTCGCGTTTGAATATTACGCGTCCTGCGGCAGCTGTTTCCAAGATAGAAGATAATTACCGTTTTTATTTAGGGCCAAAAACCCATGAAGCTCTTTCAGTTTACAATACGGGTAAAAATGAATTCGGCATTAAAGACGCCAATCTTATGGATGTGGCAAATACGGGAATGGCAATTTTATCGCCGATTGAAAAACTGTTAAAATGGCTGCTTGTTATTTTTTATAAAATTGTTCCCAATTACGGCATTGCGATAATTATTCTTACATTGTTCATTAAAATTATTTTCTTCCCATTAACAAAAAAAGGATCGGAAGCCACGTTGCGAATGCAGGCTCTCTCTCCAAAGATAAAGGAATTACAGGAAAAATACAAAAACAATCCGCAAAAATTAAATAAGGAGATGGCTAATTTTTACAAACAGGAAGGTTACAACCCGCTTTCAGGATGCCTTCCCATGCTGCTCCAATTCCCTATATTTATCGCCATGTACCAGTTATTCAGTAACCATTTTGATATGCGCGGGGCTGGATTTATTCCCGGCTGGATTCCCGATCTTTCGCTTCCCGAATATATTGTAAAATTCCCCGATAGTTTCAAGCTGCCTATTTTAGGATGGACCGCGTTAAGGGCGCTGCCTTTTATCTATGTAGGCTCCCAGTTAATCTACGGAAAAGTTACGCAAATGCCGGGGCAACAGTCTAACAGCCAGATGAAGATGATGTTATATGTCATGCCGTTGGTATTTTTCTTTGTACTGTACAATGTGCCTTCGGGATTGTTGGTATACTGGATTTTCTCTAACCTACTTACCCTGGTTCAACAGATAATAATTAATAGATATATTATTGCCAAAAAGGCTGAGGAGCCAATAGCGGATCCGGAGCCGAAGATCGCCCCCGGTAAAAAGAAAAGGAAGAACTTTAATTAAGGAGATATAAATGGAATTTGAATTTGAAGGCCGCACCGAAAAAGAAGCTATAGACAGGGCTGCGGGAGAACTTGGTCTTGAAAAAGACGATTTTGACGTAGAGATTCTTGAGACCCAAAAAAGCGGTTTATTCAAGAAAGGTTTGGTCCGTATCAGGGTTCATGTTGGAAATTTTGGAGTCAGTTCCAACAAACCAAAACATCATTCATCGGATACCGGCGATACGGAGAAAGAAAAAATCGGCAGATCCGCAGGCAAGGCGGTTTTTGGAGAACCCGCGCCACAGAATGACTTTGAAACAAAAATGGTCGAATTTACAAGCGGGCTTATTGAACGCATGGGCTATCCGGGAAATGTTACCGTTCTTTTCCGTGAAAAATACAAACTTGGAATTAAAATTGATTCCTCGCATTCGTCAATTTTAATCGGTAAAAAAGGCAAAAACCTTGACGCGCTCCAGTTGCTTTTAAACATCTATGCGGGGCGTCTGGGCAAAGAAGATGTCCGTGTAATCCTGGACACTGAAAATTACCGTATCCGCAGGGAAGAATCCCTTGTGCGCCTTGCCTACAATGTGGCGGAAAAAGTCCGCGAAAGCAAAGGCTCTATTCTGCTTGAACCGATGAATCCTTTTGACAGGTGGCTGATTCATACCACCTTAAATGACATAGGCGACGTTGAAACAAAAAGCGAAGGAGATGGTTTATATAAACAGGTGCGCGTTTTTTACCGCGGACTTAAATAAACCATGAAATATATTTTTGCGTTAATTATTATTTTTTCATTTACCGTAAGCGCTTTTTCAATACCGATTGAAAATATCATTACGAATGATCAGATAGCGAGGATTCTTGGCTCTGATCATAACCAGCTATTCTCCGCTCAGTTAACAAACCCCGTTCCGTCGTTAATGCCGAATCATAACGATATACGCCAAAGCGTTATGGGGATCATGAATTCGCTTAGCCCCAATATACTGGTGGAGGCTCTTTACCTGTATGCCAAACCCGCAAAATCAAAAACAGATTCAGCCGCTTGGGAAGAAAAACAAAAAATTACCGTATTTAATCAAATAACCGCCATTAGCACTCTGACGGGGATTAAATACTATTCTTCAAGCCGGAAGGCAATGCGTATCTTTTATGAATATTCAAGCGTTGTAGATGGTCCCGCAGACAAAAAACCGCTTTCCGACCCTGTTTTTACCAGGCTTCCCGCAACATTAACTGTTTTTGCCAGGCAAAAGGACCTGACTTTTGGCGACAATATTTATCGTTACAATTATTTAATTACCGCAGACGTTATTTTATTTACTCAGGAGAACATAACGCCTCTTAACTATGGAATTATTCCCGTAATCGGAAGAAGCAATCTGCACACGGTAATGGCGGTTGTTGACGGCGGCGAATTTATATTGGTTTATGCCGCTTCTATGGCAAAAACCGCCGCCGTACCGGGTTTTTCCGATAAAATCAGCGCTTCTTTCAGTAACAGGGCGCAGGCTGTTTTATATTGGTTTTCTGACAGGCTTAACAAGGAGCTTTAAGCCGACTGTTATATTTTCTCTGGCTTTTTTGTTTCTTTTTCATTATAATTGATGTATAATATAGATAGATTGCCGAAATTTATTAAAGGCTTTATTTTCAATTGAAGGATGGTTCAGTATGAGGTTATTAACCAGATCAGACTTTGACGGTCTGGCTTGCGGAGCGTTGTTATCCTATTTAGGACTTATTGATGATTGGAAATTTGTCCATCCCAAAGATATTCAGGATGGTCTTGTTGAAGCCACAGATAACGATATTTTGGCAAATATTCCCTATATTAAAGGCTGTAAACTCTGGTTTGATCATCATTCCAGCGAATCCGAGCGTTTAGGCAAAGGCGCTTATTTTGAGGGCGTCTCAAAACGCGCTCCAAGCTGCGCCCGCGTAGTTTATGAATATTACGGCGGGGACGCTAAACTTGGAAAATTTGCCGAGATGATCCACTATGTTGATAAAGTAGACTCGGGCAATCTTTTCTCGGATGAAATTCAGGATCCAAAAGGCTGGATATTGTTGGGCTTTATTATGGATCCCCGCACCGGTCTTGGACGCTTCCGGAATTTTACCATAAGTAACTATGATTTGATGACATCCCTTGCAAAGGCGTGTTCTGAAAAAAATATTCACGAAATATTGGAAATGCCTGATGTAAAAGAACGCCTTGAATTGTATTTTCAACAGAAAGACCTTTTTACTGAAATGGTCAAAAGCCATGCCCAAGTCATTGGTAATATTATAAAGGTTGATCTGCGGGACGTGGAAACCATTTATGCCGGCAACCGGTTTATTATCTATACGCTTTATCCGCAGCAGAATATTTCCATCTGGATTGTAGACGGTCGTAATAAATCCAATGTAGCCATTACGGTCGGTCATAGTATAATAAACCGCACATCCACCACGGATGTAGGTTCTATGCTGCTTTTTTACGGCGGCGGAGGACACAAACAGGTTGGCACTTGCCAGGTTACTTACGATGACGCCGACAGAATAATTACCGAAATAACAGAAAAAGCAAAACAGCAATAAAAACCTGTATTTTATAATTTATTTACCTTGTTTATCCGCGTAAATGCCTGTATTATTATCATATGGCGGAAAAAGATGATAGTATTCCCCTGTCTGAAGTTTTATCTTTGGACGACGGCAAGGGGATTAATAAAAAATATATTGATATTATTTTAGAAGAAGAAATTCCCGTCTTATGCATTAAGCAAGATACGCAAAAAAGCCGGCTTATGCCTTTTAAAACTCTGCATGATAACAATGTAAATTTTTGGAAGATAAAAAACGGAACGTGGGAATATTATTTAACTTTTGACGATTATAACAAACTTAAAGAAAAAGCCCTTACCAGACTAAGCGCATGGAATACGGATATTCAAAAGCCTGCTGAAAAAGCGGAAAAAACTGATAAAGTTGATAAAGCTGAGAAAACTGATAAAGTTGAAAAAACCGTTAAAACTGAAATAGTTGATAAAGATGAAAAACTGGAAGAATTGGACGAGGTATCCGAAGATGAAATTGAATTGGGTTTTGGCAGTGAATACAAAGCATTTCTGGAAATGTCCGCAATGGAGCAGGTTGAGCGCCTTAATAGTGATAAGGACAGGCTGAATAAAATCTTTTCGGAAAAAGATACGCCGGATACGGTAGTTACCGAAGCCCTTGTAGAAACAACAAAGTCCGCCGCGTTAATAAACCGTGCGGCGCTGGAAAACGCTATTTATCACGCTGATAATGAAGCAAAAAAACTCACTCAAGGCCTTGTTGATTCAACCTGCGAAATGGTAAAATCGTCGGCGCAGTTAATATCTGAAAATATTTTTCAAAACGAATTGATGAATACAATGGTGGAAAAATCCAACGGTACTGTTATTCAACACATGACCCGCGTATTCCTTAACGGAGTCGCGTTTCTTTCCTATTATAACAAGCTTGTTTCAACATCCAGCACGATCCAGAAACTGCGGGTAAATTTTGCCCTTAAATACGGCCAATTTTATAATTTTCTGCTCCCGCATATTAATCCTGATGATTTTAAGTTGGAACATGTTTTTTTCGGCGGTATGAGGGCAATTGAGCCTGATGTTTTCTTAAAATGGGCGGTAGGTTTTCTTATTCACGATGTTGGAAAAGCGTCCGCCGTGGAATACCACGAAGGCGTAGCTTCTTATAACCGCGATATAGTAATTGATCATGTTAAACAAGGATACAATTACGTTATTAGCAAAACCAATTACCCAAAAGAAGCAAGTTTGATTATTGGGTATCATCATGAATATTACGGCGATCCCGACGGTTACGGATTCTTCCGCGCGTATTTTGCAAGGTATAAAAAAGATAATCCTTACGCAAGGCAGGAGTATTGCATCGGATACGACTTGGTGCCTGTTTTGGATTTTCAAGTTTTAGCGTATTTTCCCGCCAAAGTACTGGAAATAATAGACGTATTTGACAGCCTTACTGACCCCCACCGCGCTTATCGCCATCCAATGTCGCATAAAGAAGCCATAAAAATGATGCGGGATGAATTTATAAATAAACACCATAAGTTAGATTTGGTTCTTTTTGATATTTTTGTATCGTTCATAAAAGAAAAAGAAAAAGAGAAAGAAATTAGCAATTAAAAATGAGCAATGAGCAATGAGCAAAGTTTGCAAGCATAGCAAGTAGCAACACGCAAAGCTAACGTACAACAACATTTCTCATTTATATTTGTTAATTACAAAAATTCTTCTTCAGAAATTCAAGATCAAGCTGTGGATACACAGGAAATTTTCCCAACAGTGATTTAACCCTCGCGTGAACTTCGCTCTTTACAGCCTCGCTCACCGTATACTTTGCCTTGCTCTTTTTAGACGGATCTTTTGCGTCCTGCGCTTGCGTTGTCCCCTTGATAACCTTCGCTATTAATTCGCCAAGCTCCGTCATTTCCGCCTCTCCCATTCCAAGAGTGGTAACGGCGGCGGTTCCGATTCTGATTCCCGACGTATACCACGGGCCGTTAGGATCGCGCGGAAGGCTGTTTCGGTTAAGCGTTATGCGACACTCGTGAAGGGCGCTTTCAGCCTGTCTGCCCGTGAGGCCTGCGTTGTGCACATTTACCAGCAGAAGGTGGTTGTCCGTGCCGCCTGTTAAAACGTCAAGCCCGTTTTTCATGCAGGAGGCGGCGAGGGCTTTGCAGTTGTCTACAATTTTTTGCGCGTACTGCTTGAATTCGGGAGCGGAGGCTTCGCGCAGGGCGACTGCCTTGGCGGCTATAACGTGCGGTAACGGACCGCCCATAGTTAAAGGGCAGCCCTTGTCCAGCGCTTCCGCAAACTCGCTTGTGGAGAGTACTATTCCCGCCCGCGGGCCGCGAAGGGTTTTATGCGTGGTACTGGTTACAACATGCGACCAGGGGACTGGATCATATTCGCCCGTAAAAACCTTGCCCGCGACAAGACCCGCGAAGTGAGCCATGTCTACCATGAAGACCGCGCCGACTTTATCAGCGATTTCCCTCATGCGCTTAAAGTTTATTTTCCGCGGATAGGCGGAATAGCCTGTCAATAAAATTAACGGGCGCACCTGTAACGCCTGTTTTTCAATTTCATCGTAATCCAGCATTCCGTTTTCGGCGGATACGGAATATCCGTAAATATCGAACATTCGCCCGGATAGGTTATGCCTGTAACCGTGCGTTAAATGTCCGCCGGAATAGTAATCAAGACCCAAAAGGCGCTGGTTCCCGAAAGAAGCCCTTAATTCGTTCCATTGGGAATCGGTTAATTTGTAAAGATTGGTTTCGCCAAATTTTTCCAGCGCCGGATTTTCAATGCGCGTGCTAAGGATAGCCCAGTATGCAAGCACATTGGCGTCCGCTCCGCAGTGGGGTTGCACATTAGCGTATTGCGCGCCGAAAAGCCTGCACGCCTGTTGCGCCGCAAAAGCTTCGATAGCGTCGACATTTTCGTTCCCCGCGTAAAAACGGTGGTTGGGAACGCCCTCGGCGTATTTGTCGGTTAACAGGTTCCCCATAGCCAACTGAACCGCCATGGAGCAGTAATTTTCGCTTGCGATCAGTTTTACCCGTTTCCTCTGATTTTCCAGTTCCAGAACAATAGATGAGGCAATTTCCGGAGTAACTTTCGCAACTTCCGTTAAATTGCAAATATAAGCCAGCATTCCGGCATCAATTTTTTCAGGCGTTACCGCGGCAAGATAATCCGCAACAGGGTTTGTTTTCATGGGGATAGCATAACATTTTACAATTATTTGTTAAAGTGGTGAATATTTTTAGTCTTCTTATAATATTGATGAAACGGTATATAAATTCGATCCGTAATCGCCCAAAAGGCGGGTTTTGTTGTTGTAATTACCGCCCATGAATTGATTGTTTAACATGATTCCCGCCGCCAACGCGCTGCCCCGGCAATTATATGTTTCAACACAGTCGGTAAGAGTGTAATAACGATTAACAGTTCGCAGAATAAATCCTGCCGGGTTCAACGTTACAGGCAACAGGTGTTTGACCAGACCTCCAAATCGTTTGATGTACAATTGTTGTGGTTTGGTGCTTATCCGGTAAACAGTATCGGGATCAAGACCGGGGATGCGCAGTTTGTCCTGTTCTTCGCTGACACCGGCCTGAGTTTGAAAAAAACCGGCTACGGCTTCTTTCTTGTCGCGGCACAGCCAAACTGTTTTATTTGTTTTGGGCGAGTCCAACCGCTGGAAAGTTCCGTACTGCAAAGTTTTTCGGCGGGCTTTGTAAAAAGAAATTTGTTCCTTAATTTCGCGCCTTTCTGCGGGCGTAAGAAAACGCACATCCAATTCATAACCTAGACAGCCAAAACACGCGGTATTAAAACGGGTGCTTAATGGCGTTTCGCGCAGGGTTTGTTGGTGCGGGGCATCTGATACATGCGCCCCCATAGTGGATTGCGGGTACAGGTAGGACAAGCCGCCCTGTATATTCAACCGCACAGCAGGGTCGGTGTTATCCGACGCCCAAATCTGCGGAGAAAAACACAGCATTCCCAAATCAAAACGGTTGCCGCCTGATGAACAGCTTTCAAGCAGTATGTGCGGACGCGGTTTAAAAATACGGCTGAGTACGTCATATAAACCAAGAATATACCGGTGAAAAAACTCACCGGATGATCTGATATGATCAGACCAAAATTCGCTGATATGGCGGTTCATGTCCCATTTGACATAAACAACGCCTGTTTCATCAAGCGTCCGCCCGACTGATTCCACAATATAATCGCGCACTGCGGGATTGCAGAGGTCAAGAACCAACTGGTTACGTCCAAGGGTATATTCCCGTCCCTTTTGGCGCACTGCATATTCAGGGTGGGTACGGTAAAGGTTCGAGTTTTCATTGATCATTTCCGGTTCAAACCACAACCCGAAATCCAGCCCCATACCCCGCAGTTTTCGGGCGAATGGTTTAAGCCCCCGTGGAAATTTGCGGCGGTTGGGCGTATAATCCCCCAGTCCAGCAGTGTCATTATCCCGCCCCTCAAACCAGCCGTCGTCAAGAACAAAAAGTTCCATGCCCAATTTTTTTGACAGGCGGGCAAGCCGCAGCATTTTGCCCTGGGTGTAATTAAAAAAACACGGTTCCCATGAATTGTAAAGAACTGGACGTTCCTTGCCCTGCCATGCTTCGGGGACAATGTGATTGTTTACAAAATGGTGAAAGTTACGGCTCAAACCGTTCAGTCCCGCATCGCTGAAAGTCATCACCGCCTCAGGCGTTTCAAATCGTTCTCCGTTATTCAGCGTCCATTCAAAACAGTGCGGACTGATACCCAGCCCTACGCGCACAAGATCGTGGCTGTTTAGTTCCGCCATACCAAGATGGTTGCCTGAGTACGTTAAATTAAAACCATACACCTTGCCGTAACTTTCTGACGCGCCGTTTTCGCAGAGCAGAAAACCGGGGTTGTGTTTATTACTGCTTGATCCTGTCCGGCTCTCGTTGACAAAAATTCCGTATTGTAGCGGACGGTCATGCCTGTGCGCTTCCCGCGCCCAGTCTCCGTCAAAGGTAATCAGGCTAAAGCCCATGTTAACCATATCAAGCGACATGCTGAGAAGGCGGCGGATAACCAAGGGGCGGGAATCCCCGTTTTCAAGTACGACGCGGCGGGTAATGACATTTGCCGTATCATACACTGTATAAATCATCGTCAGCCGGACATCGCATGCCTGATCCTTCAGCCGCAGTTCCAGAGACGAACATTCGCTTTCAGTTCCGCGTGCTGCGGGCAGCGCTTCCATCGGCAGAGGTCCCTGACTTATGCGGTGGCTTTCATAAACAAAGTCGCTGACAAAACCTCCATCCGGCATTTTGATTTCCGCCGGAGAATAACGGTAATCCCCTTTGCCTATGCCCGACCATTCAAGGCAGAGCATGTCAAGGCAATAGAGCGGATCTTCCCGATTATAGGCGACTATTGAGCTGGTCTGCGCTGTTCGTTTAGGAGCAAGGGCTTCAATCTCGGCAACAGAGTCCGCCGCAAGCGCGGATGAAGCCAGCCGCGCTCCATAATAAATATGCTCAGGGTGGCCGTATTTTGACAAGCGGAAAATATACTCAGTATCAACAGTGGTAAGACGGAATATGCCGTCGGCGGCGGTTATCATAAATAATATTGTTACATGTTTTTCTCAAATCTACAATGTGTTTTTGTCAGAAGTTTATTTGTGGACTTTATTATTCTATGGATTATAAATATCAAATAATTGTTTAAAATAAACGTCCGTTTTCTTTGAGCATCTTTAATTAATAAAAGGTAACATAATTTTTTTTAAAATATCACAATTTTTAATTTTTGTCAAGTAAAATTATGAAAAAATACAATGTTTTATAATAAAAACCGTTAATTTATATCAATTATATAAAACATTTGTTTTAAGAAAAATTAAAAAAATTACTAATAACGTATAAAGAAAACGGAGGTTTTTCTTATGCGGAATTTGAAACCATTGATTTTATCGCTGGTTGTTTCCTGCCTGATGTTTGCCTGTTTCAGCCCATGGCAAGGCGAAACGGGGAAAGGTACGTTTTCCATTACCATCAGCGGTGGTGGCAGGGCGGCGGCAGAATACCTGTTATGGGATCCTGAAACCAGAATTGCCGACCTTGAACACACCATAACCCTGACAAACGATTCGGGCTTGAGTATACCGCCTAGGGATGGCGTAAAGGCAGGGCAAACGATCCAATTTTCAATTGACCCGGGTCATTGGGTTATTACCATAGAGGCGTACTTGACAGTTGATGACATCAAAGTACTAAAAGCCAGGGGTTCTAAGCCTGTGGATATAAAGCCTGGGTATAACGGCGCTATTCCGATAGATATGGGGCCCCCACCACAGGATGAGGTGTATACCATAGTGATTGATATAAGCGGCAATGTATCAGGCGATACGATAACGGCATCTCCTGCTACCGGCAATGAGGGTGATACGATTACACTTAGATATACAGTTGCGAATATGTTGCATTACAACGAACTGGAATTCGGTGGCGTTACTTCTGTAATTTCTTCTGTAAGTGGCGCTGGTAGCGGAGAAAGAACTTATACCATAAATTCCGCCGATGCTTCAAGTGGAGTTATAACCATTACCGCTGTATTTACACATACCGATCTGCAAATTGACCACATTGCGTTTAACGATACTGAAGGGCATATAATTAAAACTTACGGCGATGAGTTTGTCAATGCTATTACAAAAGCGCACAAAGGAAGCGGGGCAATCACATATTCCAGCAGTGATACAACTGTCGCTACGGTAGATAGTTCTGGAAAAGTTACAATTCACAAAGTTGGTTCCACAATCATTACCGCCGAAAAAGCGGCTGACAATACATATGCCCATGCGCAAGCGAATTACACATTGGCAGTTCATCCCAAGTCTGTAACTATTACCGGACTGTCGGTAAGTGACAAAGTCTACGATGGCACGACAACGGCAACAGTAACCGGTAGGGCGGTAATCGAGGGGAAAATTGATGGTGATGATGTAAGTGTTGTAGCGGGAACGGCCGCATTTGCGGACGAGTTAGTAGGTACAAACAAGATGGTTACATTCAGCGACTGGTCTCTAGCAGGTACGGACGCTGGGAATTATACCCTTTCGGCACAGCCTGCAAATATAACGGCGAATATAACAAATCCATTAGTAACATTTAACAGCAATGGGGGTAGTAATGTTTCCAGTATAAGTGTAATTCTGAATACTACAGTAAGCCGCCCTTCGAATCCCAGCCGCGATGACTATACTTTTGACTACTGGTATGAGGATGTTAAACTTACAATTCCTTACTATTTTGGCACTCCTGTAACTACCAGTATAACGCTTTATGCCAAGTGGATTTCCAATGAAGCGATTACGGAAATGGAAGAAAAAAACATTAAATGGATAGCGGGCGGAACCTTTACGATGGGCAGCCCTGATACTGAATTAGGGACAGATCCAAGTGAACGTCCGCAACATTCAGTAACGCTGAGCGGATTCTATATGGGCAAGTATGAGGTAACGCAGGCACAATGGATTGAAGTAATGGGCTCCAGTGAGGATCGGACCATTGAAAAATATGGTAAAGGGAATAATTATCCGGTTTACTATGTAAGCTGGTATGACGCTTTAGTATTCTGCAACAAACTGAGTGTATTGGAAGGATTGAGTCCTGCGTACAGCATTAATGGAAGTACCGAGCCTTTATCATGGGGAAAAGTGCCAACTGTTGAGGAAGATCCGGAAAGAATGAAATGGAATGCTGTAGTAATCGTTAGCGGTTCTACTGGTTATCGTTTACCAACCGAGGCGCAGTGGGAGTATGCCTGTAGAGCAGGGACAACAACAGCATTTAACAATGGGAATGATAATTATACAAACTATGCTTTGGTTGGCGAGGTGGCGTGGTATAAAACTAACAGCGAAAATAAGACACATGAGGTGGGATCGAAAAAAGCAAATGAGTGGGGACTATATGACATGCATGGAAACTTGGCGGAATGGTGCTGGGACTGGTATGGCGCATACTCAAGCATTGCGCAAACGAATCCAATGGGTGCGCTTTTAGGGAATGATATCAGTGTGTTACGAGGTGGGAGTTGGTACAGTAATGACGTCAGTGATCTGCGTTCCGCATTCCGGGCAGCCGACCTCCCCATGCCGCAACTCAGGACATATGCCATCGGCTTCCGGCTGGTGCGCCCCTAGTTTAAGGTTCGAATAACAGGGTGAAGTGAGAAATGACAATAAGCGGAAAGCTAGAAACCACGCTGAGAGTGTGGACAAAAACACTTCTCACTTATCCCTTCTTTCTCTTTGTGATCTTTGTCCCTTTGTGTTCTTTGTGCGATTTTTATTGTACATTTGTCCAAAAGTTTATAAAACTGGCAAAAAGTACAATGAAAACTGTCCAAATGATTAAGACAAAAATTGATTTTTGGTGTATACTGAATTATTAAAGGAGAGATAACAATAACAAAATGTCGAGTTTATATAAGTACTTTTTCTTAATCCTTTTCTTCGCATCAGTTCCCCTGTTTGCTCAATCTCCCCGTACCCATTCAACCGCGCAGGAAATTGAAACCCTTTTAAACGCTAAAACAGTCACCTACGCGCAGGCGGCGCGGTTTGTACTGGAAGCGGCTAACGCGCTTACTACGGACAATAGCGAAGAAGCGTTTAATTACGCGGTTCAGCAAAACTGGCTGCCAAAGAAACTGTCTTCCAATGATTCAGCGCGGCTTAACTGTATTTCTCTGCTCTTAATGCGTTCTTTCAATATTAAGGGCGGGATTATGTATACCCTTACAAAAAGCCCGCGTTACGCTTACCGCGAATTAACGTACCTTAATGTTATTCAAAACTGGTCAGACCCTTCTGTTTTTATATCAGGCGAACAGCTTCTTTACTGTATAAACAGAATTCTTGCAATGGAGAATTAAAATGAAAAAACTTTTATTCAAAATATTTTTAATTTTGCTTTTAATACTTCCTGTTTCTCTTTTCGCATACGACTTTGGACTTGTGATAAAAGCGGACGGCGGAGTCGGAAACATTATATCTGAAGATGATATTTTTGATTTTAGAGCGGACATTTTGCCCCGTTTTTCAACGTTGATAGGCGGCAATGGAGAGTTAATTATTTCCGCCGGATTTTCTATCGGAAAAGATGAAGAATTTTTCTGTATACCGGAGCTTCTGCGCACTGAATTCAACATAAGGTTCGGTAATTCAGGTATCAGGGCGGGGCGCATTAATTTTTCCGATCCGCTTTCTTTTATAGCGAACGGTCTTTTTGACGGCGTTCAATATTATTACAACTCCGCGGTTGGAAGTTTTCGCGCCGGCGCATGGTATACGGGGCTTCAGTACAAAAAGAGAGTCAATATTGCAATGACTGACGCCGATTTAACAGAAGTGTCAACGCCGGTAGACTATGATGATTTTTTAAATACCTACTTTGCTTCCAAACGGGCGTTTGCTTCTGTTGGGTGGGAACATCCGTCGATTGGCGGGTTAATGCATTTAAATGCAGCCGTTATCAGTCAGGTTGACTTAAACGGCGCCGATACCGACTACCATAGTCAATATGTAATTCTTAAAGCCGGTATCCCAATTAATAACTTCCTTATGGAATTTGGCGGCAGCGTTGAATTATCACAAACTGTTGCAGATGAAAATAAATTAAATGTTGCGTTTGCGGGAGAGATTGGCCTATTCCTGCTGTTTCCGTCCAAATTAAACAGCCGGCTTTCATTTACAGGGATAATCACAAGCGGCGGAACAGATGATCTCATTGGAGCATTTATTCCGATTACCGGAAAAGAATACGGGAATATTTTAAAAACAAGAATACCGGGGATTTCAATTTTTTCGCTGAACTATTCATCCAGGTTTATCAATACCCTAAGCGGTTCGTTTACAGCCTCGTACTTTGTGCGCAGCGATTTAGGAACTTTTATCAGTTACCCTGTAACTGCGGACAGTGAAGGATATTTTCTGGGTCCCGAAGTTTCAGCGCGGATAACATGGAGTCCTGCTTCGGATTTGCAATTTAGCCTGGGCGGCGGGGCATTTTTCCCGGCGCTTGGCGATGTGGGATCAGAAGAAAAAGTTAAGTGGCGCGTCGATCTAAGCGTCATTATGTCAATATTATAGAGTATTAATTACAGGAGGAAAAAATGAAAAAGATTTTTATTACTGCGTTTTTTATTACATTGGTTGTTTACGGGGCTTTTTGTCAGAATGGCGTTATCCGGGAATTAACCGGCGAAGTTGAATTAAAACGTTCCGGTTCATCCGCCTTTGTTCCGGCTTCCGCGGGAGACTCTGTTTCTTCCAACACAATTGTTTCAACAGGTTTCAGAAGCACCGCCATCATTGCAATTGGCAGTTCTGTTATTACCGTGCGTCCGCTGACGCGCCTTACCCTTGCTGAAATACAGTCCGCGGAAAATACCGAAAATGTCAATGTTAATTTGCAGACGGGAAGAGTAAGAGTCGAAGTAAAGCCGCCGGCGGGCACAAAGACAAACCTTAACGTGCAGAGTCCAAGCGCGACCGCTTCCGTCCGAGGGACGACTTTTGAGATGGATACCCATAACCTGATGGGAATTGAAGGCAAAGTTATGTTAACCGGCGCTTCCGGCGCGGGCGTAATGGTGACGGGTGGAAATACAAGCTCCGCAAATATTGACGGAACCGTCTCCAACCCGGCGGTTAACGCCGAACAGTCAGTTCATGTACAGCCGCCTGTCGGAGCGGATAGCGAATCAATAAAAGTTATTTCAGGCAAAGGCGAGTTGGGTATTAATATTGTGTATCCTGAGAGTGAACAATAGACTATTATATAAGTCATGAAACACTGGAAAAATGCCCTTATAGGACTGGCTGCCGCCGCGTTATTTTCATTATTGTATTTAATCGGCGCGTTAACTTCGATGGAGGACAGTCTCTATGACTTTTTCCTTCACTTTAGGACGAATCGCGAGCATATAGACAGTGTTGTCTTTCTTGACGTAAACGATCAGGCGATAGCATATTACGGTTTTTTTCCGTGGCCGCGTTCCATAACCGCGGACGGTCTTTTACGCTTAAAAGAATACGGCGCAAGGGCGGTCATTTTCGATATTGAGTACATAGATCGCGGTCCTCAGGGAGTGGACAGTCTCTATCTTGAACAGGGGCTTGCCAATGATTTTGAGCGCAGTTTTTCGGAAATCAATTCATCCGCGCAGGATATTTTTTCAGCGTTTGGATCCGGGCGCATGGCGCGTAACGAAATTTCAAATTATGCCGGTTACCTTTCCAATATGATAGAAAAAGAAAAGACGGGACTTTATTCCAAAGCACAGGGGGTCGCGCGCGATAACGATATTTATTTGGCGCAGGCGTTTGCTCTTAACGGTAATAGCTGGTCTACGGTTAATTTATGGGCTTATCCCCTGAATGGCGAACAGGCGGAGCGCCGCACTCTTGCGGAAGAACATTTTTCGTACCCTGTAAACGCCGCGCCTAATGCGTCGCGCGGAGAAGGGGCTGTCGATATTTTACCCGCACTTCCGATTTTTGCCTCCGCCGCGAAGGGGGCAGGTTATACCAATGTGGAAATTGACAAGGACGGCGTAAGAAGGCGTATTTATCTGGCGCAGAATATGCATGATCATTGGTACTTACAGCTTGCCTTTGCCCCATTGATCGATTATCTTGGCAAGCCGGAAATATTTCTGGAAAAACGTAAATTAACCGTCAAGCAGGCGAAACTTCCGGACGGAAAGGTTGAAGATTTGGTTATCCCGCTGGATCCCAAAGGCAGGATGATGCTTGACTGGCCTAAAAAAGATTACAATGACAGTTATACCCATGTTTCTTTCGCTGAATTCAGTTTGTTAGACGAAATGGAAGCGGAAATTGAAAAATACAGCCGCGTTCTTGCCGCCGAGGACATGATATTTTTTTCACAGATTGACAAGTCATTAATTTCCATTCCGGTAATTCTTGGCAATATGACGCAGTTGCTTGACGCGGCGCGCGAATCAAGAAATCACGCAATGGAAAATACTTCCAATAATTCTTTTTCTGCTTTTCTTGAATTTAGAAATCAGGCTTATGAATTGTTAGACAAAATATTAAAGGATAATCCCGCATCGAAGATAAAGACAGCCCGCGCGCAGTTAATCGAAAAGTATCCGAATTTATCCGCTGAAATAGAAGATGAAGCCGATTATATCATTTCGTTATTTAATGTGCTTGAAGTGGATCTGACGCGTTATCAGGAAATAACCGGCGATAATATAAAAAATTTAAATGATAAATTTGTTATTATTGGCCGGGTTGATACGGGAACTACCGACTATGGCGCGAATCCTTTTTTCGGCAAATACATCAATGTAGGCACTCACGGCGTTGTGCTGGATACGATTCTTACAAAATCTTTCATTGTTTGTCTTGATAACATATGGAAGATAATTTTCATGCTTATTTTTGTCCCGTTCTTTTTCATAGTTACCGAAAAACTCACGCCTGTTTTCCGCGCCACGCTGGGATTTGGCGCTGTATTGTTCATTTTAATTGCCGCTGTTTTAATATTCCGTTATTCGGGTTTTTTCATGGGGCCGCTTGGAATAATAATGTCAATGATTGTCGCTATTATTATCCGTGAAATTATTTCTTATGCCCATTCCGAAAAAGAAAAAAGTTTTATCAGAACGGCGTTTTCCACTTATGTTTCAGGCGACGTGGTAAAAGAAATTATTTCCGATCCTTCGCGCTTACAGTTGGGCGGCACAAAACGCCACATGACCGCGATTTTTACGGATGTTAAGGGGTTTTCTACAATTTCCGAAAAGCTTGATCCGGAAGACCTTGTAAGCCTGTTAAATAAATATTTAAGCGCGATGAGCGATGTGATTCTTGCCGAGAAAGGCACGATTGACAAATACGAAGGCGACGCTATTATCGCGTTCTTCGGAGCGCCTCTCGATCTTGCCGATCACGCTCTGAGGGCGTGTGTTTCAGCCATTACCATGAGAAAGTTGGAGGTTGAGTTAAACAAAACAATTATGGAGCAAAAATTATCGCCCTCGCCTCTCTTAACGCGCATAGGCGTAAATACCGGTTACATGGTAGCGGGCAACATGGGTACCGCTAATAAGATGAATTATACAATTATGGGAAACGCGGTAAATCTTGCCGCGCGTCTTGAGGGCGTAAACAAACAATACGGGACATGGATACTTGCCTCGGAAGATACGGTGCGCGAAACCGGGGACGCTTTACTTTACAGAAAACTTGACCGTGTGCGCGTTGTTGGCATCAATGAGCCTGTGCGTCTTTGCGAACTTATAGACATTGCGGATCAAGCAGACGATAAGCAAAAGAAACTTGTAAAAGTCTTTCATGAAGCGCTGGACTATTTTGAAAAACGCGATTGGACACAAGCGGAAAAAGGTTTTGGGGAGGTAATGTCAATAGTACCCGATGACGGTCCTTCCGGCATTTATCTTGATCGGTGCAAACAATTTATTAACAGCCCGCCCAAAGACTCATGGGACGGGGTGTACAATCTGACATCGAAGTAGGAAAAAGAGCGATTTAAACAGAGTAAAACAGGCTAAAACTTTTATTTCAATACTGCCATATTTATCTCATTTCTTATGGTTAGGCAAGTTTTCTATATGTTTTTTTATCGCGGTAAAACTTTTCTCGCTCATGGCGTGTTCCATTTTACAGGCGTCATTTACCGCCGTCTTTTTATCAACGCCCAAAAAAATTAACCAGTCAGAAATCGCGACATGGCGTTCATACATTGTCTCCGCGATTTTCCGCCCCTTAGCAGTCAGTGTTATATAACCCTCATCATCTATTGCGATATAACCCTGAGCTTTTAAATTCTTCATGGCGACGCTTACGCTAGGCTTTGAGTATTCAAGTTCATTGACAATATCAATTGATCGGACAGGGTTTCCCTTGAGGCTTAAAACATGGATTGTCTCCAAGTACATTTCCGCCGATTCATGGATACTCAAATCTTTGTCTCCTGTGTATATAATAGTATAAAAATGCATATAGGGCAAGAAATAATAACGATTATGCTTCCGATTCCCTATTCAAAATAGGCGGGACTGTGGTAATATTAAAAGCAGAAAAAACCGCAAAGGAGATTTTTATGATAGATCCCGTCAAAGGAAAATTGACATATAGAGACGGCTCAGTATACGAAGGCGACCTTGTCAACGGCAAACCCCACGGCAAAGGAAAATTAACATATATATATGGCAGCGTATATGAAGGCGATTGGGTTGACGGCGAACAAACCGGCCTGGGAAAAATGACCTACCCTGACGGCGAAGTTGACGAAGGAAGATTTCAAAACAGCGAATTTGTGGGGGGGAGATAAAGGGGGATCGGCATAATACCGTCAGTTTTTTACAGTTTCTTAAACTGTGTCATGAAATATTTTCATAACGAATTCTTGAATACTCTTAGCGTAGCTTAAAGCAGTTTTCATATCTTCATTTGTAATTTCAAGCTCATTTGGGTAGCGCGGCAGTATAGCATATCTGGTTAAAGTAAAAGCCTTTGAAATTAACGTTGAAAATTCTGTATTATATTTTTGACATATATTTAAAAGGTCTTTTAAATTATGGGTTTTGTCCGGTTCAATATCAAGCGAAAAAATAAAAGCTTTTAAATATTTTTCAGCCGATTGCTGGCAATGATAACAGATTATTTCATCCGGCGTGGGATAGTGCATTGTAGACAGGTATTCCGCCGCTCTTAAGTCGTCTTTGCCTTTATCAAGCCATTGCCGTAATATTTCCGTTTTACCCATAAAGCTTGACGCCTTCTCTGACTATTTTTCTTTCAAGGGTCGCATATAATTTACGATCATGAAAACGATTCTGTTTTAGCCCTAATATATCCATAGGCATTTTTCTTACAGGATCTATTGCCCTACTGATAACGGTAATTGCGTCTAATTCCCGCATTGGCAATTCATCCTTAAAAACAACGTATATATCTAAATCGGAATCTTTATTCGGCGTTCCATAGGCATAAGAGCCAAAAAGATAAATTGATTCCACAGGCACTGTTTTGGCTATTATTTGGGCAATTTCATCTAAATTTTGTTTTATGTCATCAATGTTGTTCGGCATTATATTACTCCATTTATATTGTACAATAAATGAGGCTTTTTGACGAGAGGTTTATCCTAAATTTATTTTATCACGAGCCATCACGAATTTTTACCTCCAAATTTTGCATTATTTTTCTTCTTCTGCCGCCTATTTTACTAGAATTTGACATATATCTTTAATTTCTTAATGCCATCATATTTAACTGTTTTAATCTTCATTATTGTTTAAATTATCAAATTGAGATTTAATCCTTTTTGCTTCATACTCATATCCATCTGCTATTCCCTTTATAGATGCAGCAAAACAAGTAAATCCTTCATTTTCTAATTCTTTTGAACGTTCTCTCCAAAATTTTGCAATATTTTTTTCTTCTGAACCTGTAACATCTATAAAATGAGCCCCTCGTGAATTATATACTTCATTACAATAACCACTTCGTAAATCGCCAGATTCTTTATCATCAAGCAATTGGGCTATTTTTTTATTGATCCATAATCCATTTTCGTCTTTCGGCGTATAATATAAAACCTTGCCTATTTGGTACATTGCTACATACAAATAACCTTCTTCTGCACATATCTTTTTTACTGTATTAAACCATTCCATAAATATTGATTCTGAAAAAATATTATCATCATTTATTCCGGGGACATTTTTCCATTCATGCAACAATTGCAATGCATTATTTATTGCGACTTGATTCCTTTCTTTTGTTTTACTTTTATTTTCTTCGCCTTTTTCTGATTTATATAATAATTTGAGAATATTAAGCAGGAAAGACGGCTCGGTAGAAAGATATTTATGAAGAGTAATAGCTTTTTTTCCATAATTAATATCTAAAAGATCAAGATATGCCCATTCTATTTTAAATAATTTTTCTTGGTCTATTTCTTTTTCATTTTGAAGAAGTGTTATTAATTCTGCTATACAATATTTATCTAATTTATTTATATTTTCATCACTTGATATACCTGAAATTAATGCTGATAATGCCTTATTCTTTAGAAATTCTTTCTTTCTATAATGATGAACATAAATTATTTCTGCCGCAAAAAGAGGACGTTTATATTTCATAAGATTATCTATAGCAATAATTAAATTTCCATACATCGCATGGGGAGATTCAAATATATTTTCCCAAAAAATATTAATATTATCACCTAACAATGATTCAGCTAAATACCATATTTGTTCATGATATGCTATATTTAATAATAGAGAACAAATCTGGGATTTTTCCCATGTCGAAAAATTAAAAGTTTTTATCCATGCTTCCTTTTCATTATAAAAACATCCATTAATAAATCCTTTTATTATTTGTTTTTCATTAATATTTGTGGAATCTAGGTATTTTGGTAGTATAGTATTCTTAATATTTTCATTAATTACCCATAATGAGAAACCAATTTTATATTTATCCTCGACAGATAAAGCAAATTCTAAAATCCCATCAACACTATTAATATCATATATTTCTTTTATGGCCTTTGTTCTTATTTCCTCTATTTCTTTTAAATAATTTTCCCAATTATCATCTCCTGATAAATAAAAATGATCATTATTAGAAAATAATTGCCTGTATAAATATTTAGGGTTATTTGGTTTTATTTTATTTACCACATCTTGTATCTTATTTATTTTTTCTTCATTAAGTGCCCACTGTGCATTTTTGAATTTGCGATGTCTATTTACAGTTAAGTTTAAAATTTCCCAAACAAGAAAACGATTTTCTTCTGGGGCATTAACAATGTTGTCTGATGATAAATAATTAATTAAATCTTGAAATCTTTCATTTGGTATGTTTTCAATGAGATTTAATAAATCTAATAAATATTGCTTATTTGTAAAAGCTAGTTCTAATGCTATTTTTGCATATTCATTACATTGATTAATATATTCATTATTCGAAAGATTAGGACTCCATTCTGCATTGACTGGATTTCTATAACGAGGTTTATTTGTACTTTGAGTTGTTTGAAATTGATGTGGTAAAAATTTTAATAATACTTTGAATGTAATATCAGGAAAATTATTTCTAATATTTTTAATAGCATTCAACTGTTTTTCATAAGAAACTAACGTATAAGGAAACCACGGTAATAATATTGTTACTATAGAATTTTCCGGTCTATTTAGGAAATTACCGCCCGGATCATGTGTTGCCAACTCGGCTAAAATAGAAATTGAACGAATAAAATAATCCTCACTCCAGGCTAGTGTCTCTAAAGCCCAATATAAACCTGTCATATAATTCCAACCGGTAATTCCTTTACCTTCTTGTTTAAATAGCTCATCAAACGGACATTCTGATTTTCTTAATGAATTTGTAACAGCATCCATAAATTCATCTGGTGCTGCTTCAGCAAGGATTGGTAAAAATTCATTCAGACTTGCCCAAAGCTTCCAATTGGAATTATTGAATAATTCATTAATAATTGAGTTAACTATTCGTAAAGCCTTAAAATTAGAACAAACAGATAATTTATCTTCATTCACAGCTAATAAAACTAATATTTCTGAAAGACCGTCTTTAATATCTTTAGAATATTTTGGTGTTTTTCCATAAAATGAAGCAGAATATCTATTTTCAGGATTAAGGTCAAACATTGGGTGTATTTCTTTTAATACTTTAATAGCTATGGATTCTAATTTATCCAGATCAGAGTCTAAGAATCTGTCTACATATTTAAGAAATATTTGCTCCCTATTATTTATTCTCCAATGTCCACTATTAAAATGTAATATTTTCTTCTGATAATGCATTATAAATTTTATTTTGTATTTCCAATTATTGATATCTTCTCCTGTAAATTCTTTTATTATTGCATTATCATATTCTGATTCGTCATTCCAAGAACCAATAATGATTACATCACATATAAATTTTTCTATTTCAGGTGTAATAATACCCAATTCTTGTTCTATAATATCCATCTCAAAATTTTTATATGACAAAATATTATTGTCTATTTTACCTAATGGAGGGAATTTTACTTCATAGATGGATAATAATGAATCTTCAACCTTTTTAACTAAATCTTCAGTATCGTAATAATCAACCGTGTAAACAAAATCTCTTATATTATTTATATATGTTTCTACTTCAAGATTTCTTTCCATTTTAGGAATTCTAATGAATGCATAAATTGGTATATTGTTTTTTCTTGCTTCTTCTACTTCTTCTTTGACTCCTTCTCTAGCAGTTGAATCAAGTAATAAAATCATAATTCGAGATTGTCTTACAAGAGATAAATAATGTTCCCGAACAGGAACTGGAGCAGCTTGATCTTCAATTTTATTAAGAGTAAATATTGAAGAAAGAGGTTCTTTATCATTTATTATTATTGGTAAAATTTCTCTTTCCATTTTAAATTCATCATCATGTATTGCTGAACTTAAAAATATTCTAATTTTATCTCTCATTGTATCATTCTCCAAATCATTTTTTCATTGCCTCTTCTATTGCTTCTTTTATCAAAACTGGACGTATATATCTTTCGAATTTATCTCCGGCGAATTTGAGGAAAACCAGCACCAAAATAGCGTCTTGGTTGGCAGATTTACTGCATTTATTATATAAGACGACTCGGCAGTTCCACATAATGGTCTTGAGGATAACATCTTTTTTTTTGCTCTTGTTTTAGTCATTTTTTCCTTTAAATAATATACCATTTATATTATTTTTATTAAACTATTCAATTATAAAACCGCCTTTGGCATGGTTGCAATACTGATAATAGCGTGATATCGTAATAGGCAGGAAAATGAAAAAACTCCCTCTTCAAAAAGCGTTTACCCTCCTTGAATCCGGTCCTGTAGTCATGGTAACAACTGCCGACGGTAGCAAGCAAAACATACTGACGCTTTCATGGACTATGGTAATGGACTTTACCCCCCGTTTTGCTTTTATGACAGGTCCTTGGAATTACTCTTATAACGCCTTGAAAAAGACAGGGGAGTGCGTAATTGCCATACCTGCCGTTGACCTTGTAAAAACAGCCGTACAAATAGGCACTTGCACCGGTGCGGAAATAGATAAATTTAAAAAATTTAAATTAACGCCGCTCAAGGCGGAAAACGTATCCGCGCCGCTTATCAAAGAGTGTTACGCGAACATTGAGTGTTGTGTTGTTGACCACGTTAAAAAGCACGATATTTTTATCCTTGACGGCCTTGCGGCGTGGGTAGATAAAAACCGCGCCGAAAAACGTTGTTTCCATGCCGTAGGAGACGGACATTTTATCGCAGACGGTGAAATTATTAACCACCGCCGAATTATGCTATCAAAACTGCCAAAAGGGGTTTGAAATTTTGGTTTATAGGTATATACTTATATGTATATACCTATATATGGAGGCTGGTATGCTTGATTCCGAATGGGAATATTATGAAAATCACCGTGACGAACTGGTCGAAAAATACTGCGGAAAATATGTCGTTATATCCGGCGATAAAGTGGTAGCCGCTTATGATGATGAAGATGTCGCTTATGATGAAACGATAAAGACCCATCCTTTAGGCTCTTTTATGATACACCATGTGATGGAGGAAG
>Ga0268262_10001903_pt1 | contig 24821 bp, 19 predicted proteins | sample TergutNc150P3_FD_190354 | JGI IMG/M metagenome (GOLD analysis project Ga0268262, IMG submission 190354) | Nasutitermes corniger P3 segment gut microbial community from laboratory colony in Florida, USA - Nc150 P3 (SPAdes) (version 2) | ecosystem: Host-associated > Arthropoda: Insects >...
CGTTCAACTTGCCGGTCTTTCGGTGTATTTGAGCCGCTCATCGGGGCTTGCGGTTTAACGTTTTCATCAAAAATACCGTTTTCAATCATTTTTTTGGCAAGATATTCGCCTAGTAGTTCATTACCTACGTTATTGAAATGGAACATTGAATTTGCGTATACTTCGCCATAATCATGCGGACGATCAAATAGTCCAATTTCTCTGTGTGGTTCAATAAATACAAATTTATCTTTATAAATTTTACGCAATAAATTAACAGTATTTTCAGTCATAACAAAAATCACAACATCGCCATTTTGCGGTTTATGAAATATAAAAGAATCTATCTGATTTTTATAATTTGGGTAACCGCCATTTCCGCAGTTAATCACTGAATAACCAAAATCGTCACCATAATGTCTGACAAATTCACGTTGAATTATACTTGGTAATGTATACTCATCAAACACATCAAAACCAATTACTGTGGAATATCCGAACATATAAATATTATGTTTTGTATTCAACGGTACATTCGTTGTCAATCGATAACCACCAATTACATTAATATGCGGATATTTCTGATCTTTAAGAAAAAAAACGCCGTTTCTGTTCTCAAAAATACCAAGTGTTCCACGTTGTTTTGTCAAAAGTTCTATTTCGTTTTCACAAAAACCTAATTGACGATAAAATTCCGGTAATTTTTCTTTGTCTGCACGTCCTCCACCACCTGCATTTTTCTCCCATTCATTTGCATTTTTTATATGATGTGAATCAGGAAAAGTAAAAACAACAACTTTCAAATCCTTAGCATAAATATCTTTATATGCCAAAATCTTGTCAAAAAGAACACGCTTTATAAACGAATAGCCAAAAAGTTCTGTAAACATATGATGTTCTACAATAAGTTTAAAACTTAAAGCGCCTATTGTAATAAATGGCGTTGTTACATTTATTGCTTTTTTTATATCCAGCGCTCTTATTCGTTTTACAATTGATTTTTCAAAAAAATTAATTGCAATAACTGTCTCTTTATTGCTATAAACTCCTTCTATCTCAATTCCAAGCCAAAATGCTTGTTCATATAACGCTACAAGTGTTTCTATGTATGAGTATTCGGCATAAATGTTTATTTTTTTTACGTTTTTATCAATGTAATAATCAAATAAACTGCCGCCTATTGCTCCTAAAATTGCTATTCTACGCTCTGTATTATCTCTCATATTTTCCTAATATTTATTTACGAAAAATATCACGTATCTTTCTTGGTATAAATGTTATTATTCTGCCAATGTTAAAAGAAACTGACCGATTAATTGAATCCAACGCTTGAGTTAATTCACCTGCTTGCCGTTCCGCATTTTTTGCCCGTTGTTCTAAATCATTGTAAATCAATTTTTCTGCTTCATTATCATCATAAATATATATATATAATCAATTGCAAAATAATTGTCATCGCCTTTTATATGAACCGCTCCTATCATAAAACGGTTATATTCATTGGAATTTGGAATAAATACCGCATCAAAATTCTGATATTCTTCATGATTTAAAACATTGCATTTTAAAATTACCTGTTTTATATTAATTTCTTCATTATAGATATGAAAGTTAATAATAGGTGACATTGTTTTTATTTTAAAACGAGTAGAAATTTTATACTTTTTTCCTTTTTTAAGGTTATAACTTAAAGGCAAGCTGGCTCGAATTCCTATTTTTGAATATCCTTCTTTAACAGTAAGTACAACATTATTGTTTATAAATTTTTCTTCTTTGTATTCTTTTATTTCACTTAAATTAATATTTAAATTTGTAAACGTATTGCTTCCACCAAAAACTTCTAAAATTGTTATTTTCCATTGACATAATATTCTCATGATATTTGTCTTGTTTTTATTTATAATAAAGGTTGTTTAACAATCTATATTATCTTTATGATAAATATTTTGTGCCCTAACCAAATCATCAACTTCATCAATCTCAGTCCAATCATAACTTGCAATATCAAAATAGCCTAATTTAAAATTAGATCTGAATATCATTTGCACTAAAGCATCTTCATACCACTGTGTAACATACCCATCTTTTATCATATCTTCTATCTCGTATTTTAGTAGTAATGCCGAATCGGAATCCAGCAATGTAACTCCGCCATACTCGCCGTAGTAATCTTTTAACTCTTTGGACATCGCAACAACGTTTTTATTATGAATTTGAACGTTATAATCTCCGTCTTTCTTAATAGAAGAATCTAATAAAACATACGGACTTTTTACCGGCTTTATAATTATTTCATTCATTAACTTTTTCGAAACAATTACATCACCGTTAAATATAACACAATCTCCACATAAATAATCTTTTGCAAACCACAAGCTTGCAATGGAATTGGTAATAGCAAAAAAAGGGTTATTAATAAAAGTAACCCCTGTAATATCACAACTGATTTTATCTGCCAAAAAACCAGTTACGATTACAATGTTTGCTTTATTATCTATATCTTTAATTAAGTCTACAAGATATTTCAAGACGGTTTTATTATTCCCCAGCTTATAAAGTGATTTTGGGTAATTATAAGTAAGCGGACTCAACCGAGTACCTTTGCCTGCTACCAATATAATATAATTCATTTTCATTTCCTCCTTAATTCCATATAATCAATCCTACTCTTTTCATTTCATCAATAACTGGAAAATCAATATTTACTCCTTTTTGAGCAAGTGTTTTGATAACATTAATTCCTATTGCCTCAACTGGCATTCTTGCCTGATATGGGTTATTACATTTTTCCTTACCACAACCAGTTTTGCATAATTTACATGATCCTCCAATAAACGAAAGTGAATTTGCGATATTGTTGTCATAAAAGAATTTTTCTAAATCCAACAGACACTTATGTATAAGATTAGTTGAATCACTTCTTATGGTATCCCTGTTTTCTTCATTTATATAAAAATTTTTATAAATAAAAGCCGCGCTTTTAAATTCATGTATCATAGCCTTATAATCAATATCGGGGATACGCGGCGGACATTTCCAGCTATTGTTATACCGTCCGCAATAGAAACAATTTATTTTTGTATTTTGCTCAAAAATAATATCGCTTAACTCAACAGGCAGTACTGTTATATCTTCATCAATTTGCTTAATTTTTCTTATTACATCATTAACCGTTATCAAATTTGGTATTTTCCTTTTTAAATACTCTCAGAGGAGTATTGTTTTATTTATAATCATATCCACCATGGATATCCAATACAGAACCATTGATATACGAATTTTGGATTACATGATAACAAAGATCAGCAACTTCTTCCACTCGTCCGAATCTGCCCAATGCTGTTTTATTTTCGATATTCTTTCGAATCGCGTCCGGTTTATCCAATTGCCATGGCGTATCTACAAATCCAGGCGCGACGGCATTTACTGTGATTTTTTTACTGGCAAATTCTTTGACAAGACACTGCGCCATAAAATTCACGGCAGCTTTGGAAATGCCATAAGCTAATGATATAGCATGTGGTACTTTACCCATAAGAGCTCCAATAAATAATATGCTACTTTGTTCCCGTAGTTTCACTCCTTTTTTCCCGTTACAACCTTGAACAAGGAAAAACGGCACTGTGAGGTTAGTATCCATTATGCGTTGCCATGATTCAGGTGTAATATCATCAAAATTACTACGGTCGGTCATAGCAACATTGAGTACGATACAATCCAGTGTGTCTGTATGTTTACGGATAAATTCAAAATAATCATTTAGCCCATCTATAGATGACAAATCAGCTTTTCCTATCGAAAAACAACCGGGGAACCGTTCACCGAATTGTTCCTGCGTTTCACGGGCAGATTTCTCATCATGAGCGTAATTTAGCAATGCGTAATACCCGTTTGATAACAATTTTTCTGCTATTGCCTTGCCAATACCTTTAGTAGATCCCGTTATAACAGCATATTTCATTCATTTTCCCTTTTGTTCTTATTCTGAAAAAAATCAAAATTTACTATTCAAAAGTAATACTTTCAAGGATTACCTCGGCTATATAAACTTTTGTATTAGCTAAGTTAATTCCAAAATAGTTATAATGTTATATTGATTTTATCCTATTAATTTACTTATTGCAACTTCCATTGAGCAAAATTTATCCCTAAATCATCGTCTTATTGTATAAAATCTTTTTTATATTTATTTTAAGTATAATTATCCTTATGTTTCTGCGCTAACTCTGCCATTAAATCAATTTTATCAAGCGGCATTTTTTGATATTGATATTGACCATCATAAATCTTTTCCGGCAAAACAAGCCATTCATCCATCTTCTTTTTTAAATATCTCTCAATATAATGCGGCGCCATAAATAACCCTCCTAAGCATTGCATTTCCACAGTCGGGAAGATTGTTTCTGTCTCAAATATCCTCGGAGCGCCAAATAAAAAATTTTCAAATCCCCATATTACCGCCTTTTGTGTATTCATGGCATGTAGTGAATCTTCACATTTTTCCAAATATCTCATTAATAAATTACATATATGTATATCGGGATTAAGCGTTTTGTCAGCTTTAAGCTTTTGTTCTAATTCAATAGACTCTTCTGTATATTCCTTTCTAAGTTCTACATACTTTTTCCAAGATTCATTTAATGTATCATCAGCGTAATCATATACAAATATATCCAAATAACAAGGAACATCAGCATGAAATATAAATCTGTATATACAAAGGTATCCGTTTTTACTCATTGTATAACGTTGACTCATTTTAAATATGTCGTTGCCTTTTATTATATCGCAAAATTTTGTTAAATCTTTCCGCATAATTCCAACATGAGTACTATCATTATATGGCGCAATATTTCCAAATTGTACTGCTCCATAAAGGGTACGAAAATCTATCCAGTATGATATGTTTTCCGTACGACAAATTTTATCAAAATTCCAAAGGAGTATACGCGTACATTCCTGAGCTAAATATAATGGTGTGTTTTCCATTACCGAAATAGATTGCAACATCCGCTTTATTGCTTCTTTTTCTGACTCATTATCCTGACGGTATAATTGCCATAACATTTTTTGTCTTTGAATTTCATTTATTTTTATCTGCGAATTCAATTTGTCGATTAAATTGTCTTTTTCTTCAAAAGAGGGAATTGACAAATTCAAAAATCCATTTAATTCTTCTATCTGCTTTTCTAGCAAGGAAAAATTACCTTGCAAAACCCTAGTCTCTGCAAATAACAGTTGAAGATTATCTAAATCTGTTTTAACCATTGAAAAAATTCTCCTATCAAAACGATATTTATATTTGGTACTTGTTCATTAATTCTTCCATTATGCGAATTTGTCTCTCGTCATACTTAAAACCATGCCCGAGCTTATCTTTTGGTAACGAATAAAAATCTCTGTAAAAGAACCTTAAATGTTCGTAAGGTCTATTCATGGAAAAATACATACGTTTTTCAAATTCCTGTTCGCATAATGGGAATATATAGGAATTTTCCAGCACAAATTTCCCTATATAAGTATGATTGTCAATACCCCATATAACTGCATTTTTCGTGTTCTTAGGATTTAATATTTCACGATGTTTTACTAAATAATCTTTTAACAATTGCTTTGCCGCTGTATTTCGATCAATAGATAAATCCGTTTCTAATTTATTTTTCAATATCTGAGATTGATCATTTAACTCTTTGCGTAATGCAAGATATTTACTCCATGTTGCATCAGATGCTTCATCAGCATAATCAAAAATAAAAATATCTACAAAACATTTTATACCTTTTTCATCGTGTTTATACAAAAATCGTACTGGAGTCGAATAACCCCTATCAAAGCTTCTTATTTGAGGTACTTTGCTGATCCAAAAATGAGGATGATCTTTTACAATTTCAAGAAGCCGTTCCATATCATCGCGCATCATTCCGACATCAATATCGTCATCCCATGGAATAAAACCTTTGTGTCTTATTGCACCAAGTAATGTTCCAGCCATAAGCCAATAAGATAAATTATTTTTGCGGCATATCTGATCCAGATTTGCAAGCAGTGTCGTTGTAGCTTTTTGTGCAATACGCAACTCCCCATCTGCCGGAGGCAGCATTTGAAAAAAACGTTTCTTGGCATCTACTTGAGATTCTTCTTGCCGTCGGAATATTTGCCAAAACATTGTTTGAAATTGCATATCAGAGACGTTAACCATCTCTAATATTTTTTGTATAACTTGAATATCCTTATCCGATTTAGAAATTAATAAATTTCTTTGCTCCTGCGCTAACTGACAAAAGTTATTAATAATTTTGGTATATGAATTTAGTTTTTCATTTAAGCTTTTGATTTCATCCTCTAATATTCGAATTTTATCATTAATCTCGTTATCCGTATCATTTTCATTTATGGTTTGAATGGCTTGATCTGTTTGATTAAAACCAAAATTTTTTATCATTCCTTTGATTTTTATTTTCAATATTCGAATTTTATCATAAATCTTATTATTGGTATCACCTTTATTTACGGCTTGGACTGTTTGGTTAAAACCGGAATTTTCAATCATTTTATAGAATTCATCCCGATGCGAACTTGCGTAATTATGCCCTTTAACCGCATACCCATTACCACCTAAAAAACTAAGCGGTTCTTCTTTCATAACAGCGATTTCATCTGATGAAATACGTTTTAAAAATTCCGCGCCTTTATCGTTGTTTACAAGTATTGCCGAAATTCCATTTTTATAATCAATAGACGGATCTCTTTTTTTTAAGCCCCAAAAGTCACCTATTGTTAAATCGCCATAACGGGGCAATGCCTGATATATACATTTCTCACAGTGCGGCGGACACATTGTATGATTGTGGTATACTGATTGGTATGTATCTTTCTTAGTTCCTCGTCGGATAAAAGAATCACCACTTGTTAATGTTACTGTTACTGTTACACAGTCTGCATTCTTGCTTTTATATCTAAAGGTGTAATCTTTTACTTTTCCTTCTCCAAAATTGTCAGCTAAATATTTCTTAAAAAACATTGTCGATGGTAAATTTGCGCATAATAAGTCTACCAGCAACAAGTTATTATATTCTTTTCCAAGATACGATTTAAGCCCTGCTATCTGGCAAGGACAACCGGAAAACAAAACAAAGCGATTATTATCAAGCAATTGCTTAATTTTTCTGCCAATATTGCCAAGATAACTTTGGAGATATTTTGACTTTCTCAGCTTAGGCATATCATTCTCATTGTCAATTAATATATGCTCTACCGAAAAATCATCTCTCCATGCAGCGCCGCCTACATACCCTCCAAGCTTAAATGCTTCTTTTGCTAAAAGCGAAAAAATTCCGCCGCTCGAACTTTTAAAAAGTAAGTCGGTATCCGCGGCGACAAATGCATAAAGCCTGGGTTCCGGATTATTTGTTTTTTCAGGAAGTTTATGCGCCGGGCATACTTTAACACACAGTCCGCAATCTATACACTTTGATTTATTTAACGTAGAACGATAATATCCCAACACATCAGAAGCGAGCGAAAGCGCATCTTTGGGACATGCTGATATACATGCTCCGCATCCGGTGCAATTTGATTGCGGTAAAACAGCCGTAATATCACTTGCATTAATTGATGACATTTTTTCCTCTTGGTGTTTTAAGCGCGTTTTTAAGCCAATCAAGAGAAACTTCTTTTAGCGCTTTAACCTGTTTCTCCGCGGTGCGATAATCTACCTGTTTTTGAATATCTGTATTATCTTTTATTTCTTTACTGCTCATTGTCTCTAAAATTCTTCTGTTTTTTATTTTCAATAAATTAAATAAACTTTCAAATCTGTGCGAACCTCTTAAATTATTATAAAAAACAGAAAAATTCTTACGGAAAATATAGCAAAAACATGATCCGTGAAAGCTGTCTGTTATTACATATTTTGAATTTTTATACGCATAAATAAAATTGTTATGAGAAATTTGGTCCAGTACCTTACAATTTTTAAATATTTCTTTGCATTTTTTTATTGATTTTTTATCGGGGTTTGAAATAACAACAACGTTAAGTTTTAGTTTTTTAGAAATATCGTCGATAACTTTTTTCTTTTTTACGTTTGGGTCTAATATAAAAGCAAGTAAAAAATCATTTTTTATTTGTAGAGTAGCATCATTTAATAATTCTTCATAATCTTTCGCTTCTAAAAAAAATACAGGGTCTATTACATACTTTGCTTTTACGTCGTAAATTTTTTTCGCAATTTCAGGCGCATAGTCTTCACGAACAGATATATGGTCAAATCTTTGTAATAATTTTGAATGTTTTTCTTTTAAATCTATTTTGGGGTTATGATCCCTTTGACCAAAAGAGGTGGCATACGCAATTTTTTTATGGTTATCATCAACAAAATCCAAAAATAAATCTGTATTAACCTGTCCAATAAGAGGATTCCATAATTGATCACTGCCGCATAAAAAAATGTCACAAACATCATTAAACCTATTAAAATCAGAATGATCATATTGTTCCGTAATTTCATAATTCTGCTTTGCAAACACTACTGCGGAATCATTATCAGGACGAATTATTCTAAATTTATGTCCTAATGCCTCATTCAGCATTAATACAGAATAGCCTAATGATACTAAAACTTTATGTAAAGCATAATATGTGAAATTTGCCCCGTAATTATTGTTATACCACCAGCCGACTATTCCAAGATCATAATGTTTATTTTTATATTGTTCTTTTATAGTTTTTATTTTTGCATTCTTTATTATAACAGATGCCATATTTTCTATCGGTGTTTCAATTGCTTTCCTAAACCAATTTACAGTTCGCTCGCGTTCCTTTGTTATTATTTTATTTATATTGAGGTAATCAATGGGCATTATATACTTTTCGTCTTCAGGTATTTCCTGCGGATCAAGTATAAGGCGATGCTTCAAATTAAATTTATCAAGTAATTCTATAAAACGGTCAGCTCCGCGCTCATAATTAGTTATTGAGATAAACGGCTTATTAAATATTATAGAAAATACAGTACCGTTAAAACTGTCAGTTATCACAAATGAAGCGTTCATAAAGGCTTTTACAAAATCTTCAGCGCCTGCATTTTCAAGAATATTCGGTAAATTCAAAATTATTTTATTTTTTGCGTAATTTAGTATCACGCCGTCAAGAATATTAATTATTTTTAAACCCAATTTGTTTCTGTAAAATAAAATTGCTTTTCGTTTTTCCGGCGTTGGATCAAGAATATATGTCAGCATATATGGTTCGGTTTCTTCAAATTTTGCCTGCTCCGCCAATTCAATAAAATATTTTTCTTCTAAACAAAAAACAGGCTCTAAAACCTCGTCAGCTTTTACTCCATACTCCTCGCATATCTTTACTCCGCTTTTTTCTCTAACAGAAATTGCGTTAAATCGGCTTAATAATTTTATAATTTCCTCTTTTTTTTCTTCTTTTATATTATCTTTTGAATGGCCAAAAGACGACGCAAAACTAATTTTCTTTTTATTGTCATCGGCAAAATTCAGGAATGTTGTCATATTATACGATAAATTATGATTCCATACTTGATTCGATCCGACACAAAAACTATCGCACAATTGATTCAATTCACTTAGTCTGACATAAGGATAACAAGGAGAGATGTCATTTTTGTCATAAAATTTTTGAAAAAACCTCGCGTTATGTGTATTAACTAATTCCCAGTCATCGGCAAACGCATTTGGCTTATTTATCATAAACGGCGAATAACCGAACGATTTTATAATTTTATATATAGCGTATCCGTTAAGAATAGAGCCGTAATTTTGAATAAACCAAAAATCTATTACGCCGATATCATAATGTTTACTTACGCTATCTTCTTTCTTTATATTACTTACAACTTTACTCGTAAAAATGGACGCCCTTTTTTCTCTTGGTGTTTCAATTGCGTTTTTAAACCAATCTAAAGTTCGCCTGCGTTCCTTTATTATTATTTTATTTACATGGAAGTAATCAATTGGCGATAAAAACGCTTCATCTTCCGGTATATTCTGCAAATCATTTACAAGCCTGTGTGTCAAATTAAGCTTGTCAAGTAATTCCCCAAAACGGGTAGCTCCGCGCCCATAATTGGTTAAAGAAATAAATGGTTTATTATATATTATAGAAAACGCCGTACCGCTAAAACTGTCGGTTATCACAAATTCGGCGTTCATAATTGCTTTTACCAAATCTTCCGCGTATACATCTTCAAGAATATTCGGTAAATTCAAAATTGCTTTGTTTTGCGCAAATTTATGCGGTGTACTATCAAGAATATTTAGCGTTTTTATTCCCAGTCTTTCCCCGTAATATTCTATAGCTTTTCGTTTTTCCGGCGTTGGATCAAGAATATATGTCAGCATATACGGTCCGGTCTTATTAAATTTTGCCTGTCCCGCCAATTCATTAAAATACTTTTCTTCTATGCAAAAAACAGGTTCTAAAACCTCGTCTGCTTTTATTCCATAACTTTCGCATATCTTTACTCCGCTTTGTTCCCTAACGGAAATAGCGTCAAATCTGCTTAATAATTTTCTTATTTCTTCTTTTTTTACCTGTGGTGTATAATCATCTGCATGACCAAAAGACGAAGCAAAACTGATTTTCTTTTTATCATCGTCGGCAAAATTCAGGAATGTAGTCATATTAAACGAAAGAGCATAGTTCCATATTTGATCTGATGCAGCGCAAAAACCACCGCATAATTGATTCAATTCTTTCATTTTGTCATAAGAATAACTGGGAGAAATTTCATCTTTGCTATAAAATTTCTGAACAAACTTCACGTTATGTGTATTAATTAGTTCCCAGTCATCAAGTGAAGCATTTGATTTATTTATCATAAGCGGCGAACAGCCAAACGATTTTAAAATTTTATATGTAGCGTATCCGTTAAGAAGAGAACCGTAATTTGATGCAAACCAGAAACCTATTACTCCAAAATCGTAATGTTCTTTCATGCTATTATCTCCGATACATGCCTATTTACGAAAAATATCTCGTAATTTTCTTGGTATTAATGTTACCAATCTGCCAAACTTAAAAGAAAATGAATTCTTAATGGAATTCAAAGCATGATCTAAATCATGACACCATTTTTCTAATCCGTTCGCGCGCTGTTCCGCATTTTTAGCCCATGCTTCTAAATCATGACACCCTTTTTCTAATCCGTTCGCGCGCTGTTCTGAAAGACTAAGTTTTTGTTGTAAATCATATAAATTATAAGTACCAATATTGATATATTTTTGTAAAAACTGATTTTCCAATATTAAAAACATATAATCTTGCTTGGAAATCTCTATGGCTGATGCGTCTCCCTGCAAGTTGAAATATTTTACAATTTCTTTCCAATGTTCGGACATTGTATTTAATCCCGTGTGATATTTCCAGTATTCATCTAAATCTTCAGGTTTCTCTATAAAATGAACCAACTTATTTATAAAATCATCCGTATTCCCGCCTTTAAAAATAAATAACTCACTTTTGCATAGCTCTGATACGCTGCTCAAACTGCTGGATAAAATCGGCACGCCATAGGCAATTATTTCGGTTGTTATTTGCGGTATGTTTTCTTCCCACATAACAGGAACAACGCCTAAATGACAACCTTTTAATATTTCTTTTAAATCGTTATTTTTATTAATTTGTTTTATTTTTATGGAATGGAAGTTTTTAAGCTTTCTGTAAATGGTTTCATGTTCATATTGATTTATAATAAACATAACATCTATTTGCGACGCATATATTCTGCTTAAAGATTCCAATGCATCCAGAAAGAACCGGTAACCGCTTTCTTCGTTATTTATGTTACCAAAAAATACTATTTTAAAACTTCCTTTAGGATCATACGTCGATAATGAATTTTTTACCTGTTCTTTTGCTGTTTCTGTTCCTATATAAGAAACTTGCATTTTATTTTTATCTATGTTGTTTTCCGCCGCTATATCATAAATCTTTTTAGAAGCTGCTAAAATATGATCGCAATTCCGATTGATTTTTTCTGTGCATGTTTGTGTAAATTCAAGTATTTTTTCCTGCGGTATATTTTCATCTAATCTTTCAAATTGTAATACTTCTATCCAATTATCCTGAAACTCCGCTATTTTAGGATCAATACCAAATAAACCGCGATTGTAAGTTTTTACAGCTAAATCTTTTTCTATTTCCACACGGGAGCATTTATAACAATCTTCTTTTGTATGTCCGGAATTGCAGCTGCATTTATTGTGCCTTTGATAATAATAACCTGTTAAACACACCGGAACATAATTATGGAGCGAAAAAATAAATTTTGTATCGGGATATTCCTGCTTTAAATCTAACACGTCAAGCGATAATCCTTCTACACTATTAAAATGTATTGCCTCAAACCGTCCAAAATTGTTTAAAAACTTAGAAAAAACTTTTTTAAGTTCCGGATTTTCCAGAGCGACAAGCGGATTACGATACAAATTTTGTTGTTCTGCCGGCACCGGAGAATTGACAATTTCAAACGAATGACACCTGTTCTCAAAAATATTATTTATTTTTCTTACATATATCTCTGTTGTAGACGCATCATATGCAAATCCACTGGATAAAAAATAAACCATTGTATTTGGTCTATCTTTAAGAATAGTATTTATTAAATTTTTACAATAAAGCTTAACGTCCCCGCCCAAGTTCCATGTGTTATCAAACGGCAGCCAGTTGTATATTAGTACTTTAGAAAAATCGGCGGAAAGACATTTAATAGGGGAAGCAAATTTTAAAAATGTAAGTTTATCCTGAAATTCAAACTCGGATAATATTATTTCCGGGTCAATTCTTTGCATAAGTTGTTTGGCGTATGAATTTATTATGTCATAATTTGAATCGTAATCGCAATCAATAAGAGCCCCTTTAAGGTATTGAAGCGCGCGGATATAAACTTGTTTTTTTGTTTCAGCGTCGAAGTAACCGTTACGTTCCACAACATCAATATTGTCTATCATTCTGACAAATGGTATAGTTGCATCCGGTATTTTATTGGAAGACGAAACAGGATTTGTTTTTCGGTAATAATAATATGGATTTCTAGTCCATATTATCGCTTTTGCTTTACAGAGAGTTTCAAAAAAGAAAGGATTATCTACCCAACCGGCGCCCTTTGGTTCAATAAATTTAATGTTATTTTCACGCAGGAAATCACGTCTGTAAATACCGCTCCAAATGGACGGATGTCCGCGTAAAATATCCGGACATTCTTTTAAGGTAAAAGGTTCGTATACATCCGGTATCATTAGCCGTGCGCCATCGACAAAAATTTCATGTTTGCCTTCCGTCAAATCGTAATAATTCCAAAAATTACCTTTTACAATGTCAACAACGCCGTTATGTGATAAATCATACAGGTCTTTATACATTGCTTTAGAGATAAAGTCATCGCTTTCAACAATCCCTATATAGTTCCCGACTGCGGCGGCAATACCGGTATTTACCGCTCTGCCATAACCACCATTTTCAAGATCAATCACTTTTACCCGGTTATCGGCAGCTTCAAAATCGCGTAAAATATTCAATGTTCCGTCTTTAGAACCATCGTTTATACAAATAATTTCAATGTCATTTAAAGTTTGTTTTATTACGCTGTCTACGCATTGCTTAATAAATTTTTCTACGTTATAACACGGAATAATAATGGAAATTAACGACATTTTTACTTACTCCTTTGGTGTTGTTTTTTATTTTTTAAATTGTAATGTCTCAAATACTTCAAACGCGCGTAAAATGACGGCATCCATATTATAATACTTGTAATCCGCAAGTCTGCCGCATAAATAAATGTTATCAATACATTGTAAATCACTAAAATATTTATTGTATAGTTTTAAATTATTTTCATTTATTATTGGGTAATACGGGTCATAGTTTTCTGTTTTACTGAATGGCAACGGATATTCATATACAACGGTTGAAATATCTTTGATATTTTGAGGAGGTAGTTTTTTAAATTCTGTTATTCTTGTGTATCCTTCAGCCAAAGGATAGGCGACTACAGAAGCTTCCTGAAAACTATCAATATTTTTTGTTTGGTAATCAAACCGCAGTGACCTGTAAGGAAGCTGATCATAACGATATTCCAATAATTCATCTATGGCGCCGGTATAAACAACCGGTATTGAAATTGGTTTGTCCTCAAACAAAATTTGTTTATTTTCTGTATTGATTTTAAACAACTTTAAAACGTCTGTATTAAGCATTACATCAATGTTTTCATGGTTTAAAAGTTTTTCAAAAAAATGCGTATAACTTTTTTCCGGCATACATTGAAACTTATCGTCAAAATACCCTTCGGTATAATCTAAACGAACAGGAACGCGTTTTAACACGCTTGGATCAACTTCACTTGGAGAAATACCCCATTGTTTTGCTGTATAAGGCAGGTAATTTAAATCATATAGTTTTTTTGCGTATTTTTTTATAATTTCATCTTCACAATCAAGAAGCTCAAGAATGGTTACCGTTTTTTGTCCTTTATAAAAAGTTTTAAGATGCTCTTTAAGCGTCTCTGCTTCTTTTTTATCGTACAATAAATCTATTGTTAAAAAATTTGACGGAGCCGGTGTGACTTTTCCATCCAGCTCAACAGCGGGTTTGTGGTGAAAATCAATCCATATGTCATATTTTTTTATAAAATCAAATGCTTCTTTGCTGTTAGTATGAAAAATATGCGGACCGTATCTCTGAACAAGAATGCCGTTGGAATCAATTTCATCATACATATTTCCGGCAATATGATTCCTTCGTTCTAAGAGTAAAACTTTTTTATTGATTTCCGCCAGCTTACGGGCAATAATACTTCCGCAAAAACCGGCGCCAACAACAATACAATCATGCCTAAAAACATCAATCATTTATTACCGGTTACCGTTTTTCGTAATTCTTTTCTATCCAGCGTTTATAATGACCGTTGCGTATATTGTCTACCCATTCCCTGTTAGCTATATACCAGTCTACTGTGCTTTCAAGTTGCTGACGGAAATTAACAGTTTGTTTCCAGCCCAATTCATTTTTTATTTTAGAACAATCAATCGCATAACGCCTGTCATGACCGGGACGATCTTTAACAAAAGTTATAGTATTGCGAATTGCCTCAGGTTTTACATTAATTTTAGCGGCTACAATATCAATAAGTTCATCAAGAAGTTTAATATTTTCCCATTCATTTTCACCGCTGATATTGTATCTTTCTCCTTCTCTGCCTTTTTGCAGTATGCCCCAAATAGCGCTGTTGTGGTCATCAACATATAACCAATCCCGGATATTTTTTCCATCTCCGTATAACGGAAGCTTCTTACCTTCAAGTATATTCATGATCATAAAGGGAATAAGTTTCTCCGGAAACTGGTAGGGACCGTAATTATTAGAACAGTTGGATATTGTAACAGGCAAACCGTAGGTACGATAGTATGCTGTTACAAGGTGATCGCTTGCAGCTTTACTGGCAGAATAAGGCGAATGGGGATCATAAGGAGTATTTTCGGTAAAAGAACCTGTTTTTTCCAAAGAGCCGTATACTTCATCCGTACTTATATGATGAAACAGTACATCTTTATTATTTTTCCATGCGCTTTTGGCGCATTCCAGAAGGGTAAAAGTTCCCAATACATTGGTTTTAACAAATGTCCCGGGTTCCAGAATTGAACGGTCAACATGACTTTCGGCGGCAAAATGAACAACAGTATCAATATCGTAATCTTGAAAGAGATTTTCTACAAGCGAGTGGTCGCAAATATCTCCTCTTTCAAAAAAATACCTTTTTCCGCCAAATTTTTCTTTTATCTCTTTAAGGCTTCCCGCATTTCCCGCATAGGTAAGGTTATCAAGATTAATTATCCGTCCGTTAAATTCCGGTTTTTCCTTTGTATAACCAAAAAGAAAACGAATAAAATTAACGCCTATAAACCCTGCGCCGCCTGTAACAAGTACATTTGTCAATTTTCTCATATTGATCCTATAGCCAAAAACTTTCTTAAACTATTATCCCATAAGGGGATAGCAATATTCAATACCGTCTTAATCTTAGTCTTATCCAATACTGAATAAGCTGGTCTTTTAACTTTAGCAGGAAAATCGGCGCTTGTACAGGGGGTAATTTCACAATTTTTTGTTAAAATTCCCATTTTTCGCGCTAAAATATGAATTTTACAGGCAAAATCGAACCAGGATATCTCGCCTTCGTCTGTAAAATGATAAATACCGTAAGGCGCCGGGTTTTTATCCATAGCGCAAAGGAATGTTATTATTGCTTCTGAAAGGTCATATGTCCATGTGGGACTGCCCTTTTGATCATTCACTACCCGGATGGTTTCCCTCTCGTTCATAAGTTTGAGCATAGTACGTACAAAGTTACTGCTGTATTTACCGTACAGCCAAGCGGTTCTTATTATGTATGAATGGGGGTTATTTTCCAGTACGGTAAGTTCCCCATCTCTCTTGGTAAGCCCATAAACGCCAATTGGATTTGTTGCGTCATCTTCGCGGTATGGGCGGGGAACATTTTCCCCCTCTGTTTTTATTCCCTCTCCGTCAAACACATAATCGGTAGAAATATGAATCAACCACGCGTTAATACTTTTCGCACAAACGGCTATATTACCAGCTCCCAGCGTATTCAACTGCCGACATTTTTCGGCATCATCCTCCGCCTTGTCAACCGCGGTATATGCGGCACAGTTTATTATACAATCAATGGGTTGCGTATCGTTTTGTTGAGTCCGGATAAAATCTTCAAGTGCGGCAAGACTGGTAATATCAACCTCACTGTCCGTACCTATGAATGAATAGCCGGATTTTTCCAGAAGTAAGGAAAGTTCTGCTCCCAGCATACCTTTGTTGCCGATAAGCCAAATCATTATTTTTTTTCTCCGGTTGTTAACGATGAATAGAATGGAAGTTTTTTATCTTTATCGGATAAAATGTATTCCATTCCCAAGTCGTGCCATTTAATGCCGATATCGGGATCATTCCAAATAATACCGCCTTCGTCTTCCGGATAATAAAAGTCGGTACATTTATAAGCAAAAACAACTTGTTCTGTCAGCGCTAAATATCCATGGGCAAATCCCGGCGGAATATAAAGCTGGTTTTGTTTTTCGCTGTTTAAAATAACTCCATGCCATTTCCCTCTGGTTGGAGAATCAGAGCGTAAATCCACTACCACATCAAATACGTCGCCTTGTATTGCTCTGACCAATTTTCCCTGCGGATGAGTTTTTTGAAAATGCAAGCCCCGGAGCGTGCCTTTGCATGACTTCGACTGGTTATCCTGTACAAAAGGAAGCGTAATTCCCGCATCCTGAAAATCCCGTTGCGAATAACACTCAAAAAAATAACCCCGCGCATCTCCAAATATTTTCGGCTGTATCTCGAATAAACCTTGTATTGAACACGGCGTAAAAATAAATGACATTATGTATTCTCCGCAATATAATGCAGATATTCGCCGTATTCTGTTTTATATTCAGCCGAAAGCCGAAGAAGGTTTTCTTTACTTATCCATTTGTTGTTATACGCTATTTCTTCTATACAGGAAACATACATTCCCTGCCGTTTTTGTATGGTTTCTATAAAGGTTGCCGCTTCCAATAAACGATCGTAAGTGCCGGTATCAAGCCATGCCATACCGCGATCAAGTGTTTCTACCGTAAGCGTACCCCGTTTTAAATAAGTATTGTTAATATCCGTGATTTCAAGCTCCCCTCTGGCTGAAGGTTTTATATTTTTTGCAATATCTATTACCGTATTATCATAAAAATAAAGTCCCGGTACCGCATAATTACTTTTGGGGATTGCGGGTTTTTCTTCTATGGAAACTGCTTTCCCTTCTTTATCAAATTCCACAACGCCATAGGTTTTTGGGTTTTTTACATAATGACCAAAAATCGCCCCTCCGCCGTTTTTTTCTATTTTGTTTTTTATTTCTTTTAAAGTTTGCGCAAATCCCCGTCCGTAAAAAACATTGTCTCCCAGAATCAAAGCGCAAGTTTCATTCCCAATAAAATCCGCTCCTATAATAAAAGCGTCAGCAAGCCCTCTGGGGGTTTCCTGAACTTTATAATCAAAATTCATGCCTAGCCAATCGCCATTTCCAAGCAAATCCTTAAAAAAAGGAAGATCCCTGGGAGTAGAAATAATCAGTACTTCCCGAATCCCCGCAAGCATTAGTACGGAAAGAGGGTAATAAACCATCGGTTTATCGTATAACGGGATTAACTGCTTAGATAAAACTTTAGTTATGGGAAAAAGTCTTGTACCGGAACCTCCGGCAAGTATTATACCTTTCATTTATAAAACTCCTCATAAGCGGCGCAGACTTCCTTGGCGGCGCCTGTCATTACCACTTCACCTTTACGCAGCCAGAGCGCTTTATCACACAGGCGTTCTATTGTCCCTTTACTGTGAGATACAAGAAGCAATGTCGTCGCGCTTTCCAGCATTTCACGAATCCGTTTTTCACATTTTTGTCTGAAGGCGGCGTCTCCTACGGAAAGCACTTCGTCTACAATAAGTATTTCAGGCTTTACCACTGTCGCTATCGCAAAAGCCATACGGGCGCGCATACCGGAAGAATAATTTTTAATGGGCATATCAAGAAAATCTTTCAGCTCTGAAAATTCTACTATCTTCTCAAAATGTTCCTGCATGAATTCCCGGCTGTAACCAAGCAAAGCGCCTTCCAGAAAAATATTTTCACCGGCTGTCAGCTGAGGATCAAAACCGGCTCCAAGTTCCAACATTGGAGATATGGAGCCGTTTACTGTCACAGAGCCGGGATTAGGCGCAATAATACCGCATATAAGCCTTAACAATGTTGATTTTCCCGCGCCGTTACTGCCCACTATACCCCAGGATTCTCCCTGCTTTATTTCAAAATTTATATTTTTCAGCGCAAGTAATTCCTTATAACGAAGCTGTCTTTTGATAACCTTAACAACATATTCTTTTATGCTGTCAATTTTTTGAGAAGCCATGTTAAAACGTACTGTGGCATTTTCTACTTTAATTACAGTTGGTTCCAAAAAACACCTCTAAATATATAAAATAAATTTATTTTTATTGCAGGAGAAACTTACAAGTCCTACAATCAACATAATAGCAGCCGCAACGGCTCCGCGAATTGCCAAATCCAAACTGCCCATATTAGCGCCGCTCAGGGTAAAATTACGGAACATGGTTATATAAAAATACATTGGGTTATAGTGCGTGATAAGGTAACATACATTATCAGGAAGAATACTTACCGGATAAAAAATTGCGCTCAGATACATCCATGCAATAGAAACTACATGCCAAATGTATACCACGTCCCGGAAAAATACAACGGCTTGCGACATAAAAAGTCCCAGTCCGATACAAAAAATATAGAGTTCAATTACGGGAATAACAATAAATAATATATACCATGTTACAGATGTTCTGGTAGCTAAAAGAACAACTATAAACGCCCCTAACGAAAAAAAGAAAAACAACAGTTCACTGGTAACATCCGCCAGAGTAAAAATATACTTGGGGATATATATTTTTTTTAACAGACCGGCATTTCCTGTAACTGATGAAAGTGAATTAGATACCGCGCCTGACATAAAATGGAAAAGCATTTGTCCAATGAGAAGATAAATTGGATAATTGGGAATATTACGAGAAAATATATTAGAAAAAACTATAACCAGAACAATCATAGTTAACAGGGGGTTAAGTACTGTCCATAAATAGCCTAAAACACTTCTGCGGTATTTAATTTTTATATCGCGAGATATAAGCTGAAAGAAAAGTTCCCTGTATTTAAAAAGGGTTTGTAATTGTAAAATAATTTTTTTAATAAAATTCATACCGCCTTTTATATTCTCCTTAACACATCATTAAGCATTTGCCCGGTTTTTATATACAAAGCCAGACCAAATAAATGCCTTACCGCCCGAAAACGGCTTTTTTTCAGAAATTCTCTAAAAAACCCAGCCGCCGCCGAAACAGGCTTGCCGAATTTGCCTGTACTATAACCATAATACAGCCACAGTTCTTCATTTTTCCAGTAAAATTTAATTAAATTTCGCAAATAAATAAAAAATAACATACCCAAATATTAAGAAAAAACAGCATTAATATTCATTGAGAGGTATAAGTCACTTTTTGCCTTATATGGAAATAATACTTTTAACATATTTAATAATAATATCAAAAAAACTAATAAAAATCAATATTTTTTACGAGATTTTTTCCCTTATTTTTCATTTAATCCTGTAATTTGCGTCATTTAGCGAGAAATTACGGTTATAATAGGGATCCCCCGCGGCAAGCTCATTCTTCCATTTTGTCTTAAATAGGGTCATTTCACCGACTAATTTGCGCTTTTTTTCGTGTGTTATGTTGTATCCGCGTGATTTTGACTCAAAATGATAGGCTTCGGCATAAGGCGTCCAGACAATTAAATATCCGGCTTTTCTGATTCTCATACATAAATCAACATCATTGTATGAATTATTAAATTCCGGCGGAAATAACCCTACATCTTCAAATACCTTTCTTTTAACCATCATACAAGCGGCGGTTACAGCGCTCATATTTTGAACAATCTGTAATCCCCCCATGTATCCGATGGAACCAAAAGGCGCGCCGTATAAAATATGTCCGGCTGTTCCCTCAACTCCCAATACAACGCCGGCATGTTGAATAGACTGGTTGCTGAAATAAAGCTTTGCTCCCGCCGCTCCAACATCGTCCCTTTGACAATACATTAACATCTCTTCAATCCAGTTAGGCGTTATTATTTCTATATCATTATTTAAAAATATAAGTTGTTGTCCTTTTGCGCATCTATAACCCATATTGCATATTTCACTAAAGTTAAATTCTTTTCCTTCCCAATTAACAATATGAACGTTATCATATCGTTTTAATTCTTTATAAAAACTTAAAGTAGCGTTATCGGCGCTGTTATTTTCTACGATAATTATTTCATAATTATCGTATGTCGTTTTTTCCATTATAGACGACAGACAGTTGCGCAAAAGAGAAACGTTATCCTTATTCGGAATAATTATTGAGACCTGCGGTTTTTCCGTTAATTCATAGACAACTCTGTAATATCCGGGAAGTTTTATTTTACTTTCCACCTGCGCTTGAATTCCTCTGGTTTTTAAATGTTCGGTTATCGCTTTTTCCGCTGATGAAATTACGTTTAATTTTTTATCAATATTTGATTTCTCGCGTATCCTGTGAAAATACAGCAATTTGGAAATATGACTTACTTTCGCCGCAATATGCGTATACCTTAAAATTAAATCATAATCCTGGCTTCCGTCAAACTCACTGCGGAATACTCCGGCTTTATCCATCAGCGTTCTGGAAAAAACCGTAAAGCGGCTGATATAATTATATGAGTATAAAGTATCTACGGCATAATCCGGTTTATAGTGCCTTAATGTAATTTTACCGTTAGAAGAAAATATCGCTTCGTCCGTATAAATAAAATCGCTGTCGTTTTCGCAAATTACTTTCATTATTTCGTATAACGCAGACGGGTGAAGCGCATCATCATGATCAAGCAGTCCTATATAATCTCCGCCGGACATTTCTATCGCCTTGTTTGAATTTTCAGATATTCCCAAATTTTTATTAAGTTTTTGATATTTTATTCTTTTGTCATTCATTGCGTATACTTTACAGACATACATAATATTGCTATGCGTATCGTCGCTTCCGTCGACCAGACACAGTTCCCAATTACTGTATGTCTGCGCAATAACAGATTCTATCATTGTTGTTAAATGTTCTTCGTGGGTGTTGTATAATGGCGTAATAATGCTGAACTTTATTTGTTTTGGAAAAACCGTGTTTTCCTGATTTGTTCTTTGCCTGTTTGTTAATACCAGCTCCTTTTCCAGCAGGGAGAATTTCTTTCTTAATTGCCTTTGGATGTAAATGCCGAGCTTTCTGAATGTCGCCTTGATTCCGTGTCTTCTTAAAAAAAGTATATATCTTACAAAGGAATACAATGCGCTGTTCCTTCGTATTAGGCTGAGAAATAACCATATAATTCCTTTAAAAAACCAGCGTATTCTATTCGTATTAATTCCTCACCTTGTGAAAAAATAACTCATGTTACTGAATTTTTCAACCCTTTGACGCCGAAACGCTAAAAACCCTGTAAAATGACTCAATAATCGGGTAATTATACCTTTTTTTGGCTCTTTATTTTCAGTTATCTTGACATATTTTGAAAAAACGTTAAATTATAAAAATAGGGATGAAACGAGATTTTAAAGCCGGTTTTGGAGTATAATAACTTGTGATTATCAATGTTAAAGACCTTTGGAAAATTTATCCCATGGGCAATACCGAAATTAATGCATTAAAGGGTATTAACCTTGAAATATCAGAAGGTGAGTTTGTTTCTATCGCCGGACCTTCCGGTTCCGGAAAAACTACCCTTATGAATATTTTAGGCTTAATCGACAAATACAGCCGCGGTTATCTGGAAATCAATAATCTGGAAATTAATAATCAAAACAGACAAGAACTGGCGCGGCTCAGACGGGAATATATCGGATTTGTATTCCAATCGTTTAACCTGTTGCCGGTTTTAAATGTTTTTGAAAATGTAGAACTTCCGCTTGTAATAGCGAAAAAAGGCGGATCAAAAGCGGAACGCCGCGACAGAGTAAATTATCTGCTGGAAGAAGTCGGGCTTTCGGGGCGGAAAAATCATATTCCGGCGGAGCTGTCAGGCGGCGAACAACAACGGGTTGCAATCGCGCGGGCGCTTGTAACCATGCCTAAAATTGTTATTGCCGATGAACCGACTGCCAACCTTGATTCAGGTACGGGCGAAAAGGTTTTAAACTTAATGCAAAAATTAAATCGGGAAGAAAAAACCACTTTTATCTTTTCTACGCATGATCCTGAAATATGGGAAATGGCGGGGCATATTATTTTTCTGCATGACGGCAATATTAAATCGGAGAAGAGACATTAATGGTTTTTTATTTAGCCATTCGTAATATTATCAAAAACAAAAAAAACAGCGTTATCATAATTTTGCTTATTGCTATTATCACTTTTTTCTTTTTCATTGGAAACAGCGTCATTGGAATGATAGATCGCGGTATTCGGCAAGCGTATGTTGAAAGTCTTACAGGCGATGTTGTTCTGGAAAAAACAGCCGATCTTACCATGAATCTTTTCAGCGCAAACGCTCCTGTTATCAGTTCATATTTTAACATACCTGTCCTTCCCGCCTATGATTCAATAATGAAAATTTTAGCCGAAGAACCGGAAATTAAAGAAATAACAAGCCAAGTATCGGGCAAAGCCTATCTTGATCTCTTAAATGTACGGGAGCCGGTTTTACTGTGCGGTATTGACGCAAAAACATATTTTTCGCTTTTTCCCGGAATTACTCTTGAAGAAGGGCAATTTTTGCGCCCCGGAGAATTCGGCGCAATGATAACGGAAGAACGAGCGCAGAGGATAGAAAAGTTCAGCGGAAAGCGTCCTCATATTGGCGCGCCGTTGCTTTTAACGTCCGGCGGCGCTATGGGTTTTAAAATCAGGGAAGTTCCGTTAGTTGGAATTTACAAGTACAAAAATCCCGGACAATTTATGAATGAGATTGTCATTATCGATCCTCAAACTGTAAGAGTGCTCAACTCAATACAAGTTGCAGGTAACTCCGGCAGCGACAGCTATTCAAACGCTAAAGCAAGTGAAAAATCCATTCGCCTCCTGGCGGCTGATCCCGATGATCTTTTCAGCGAGGCATTTACAGCTAACAATGAAACGGAAAAAGGTGAATTTTCCGTAAATCTTTTGGCAAATTATTTAAGAGATTCCAAAACAGACAAGAATGCGCCGGAAACCGGAGGAGACTGGAATTTTATTATTTTACGTCTTAAAAAAGGAGCATCCGCCGGAGCTTTTATTTCGGCTTTAAATAAAAAAATTAAACCCTATGGCATAACGGCGGTAAACTGGAGAATAGCCGCGGGAAACTCCGCTGTTCTTTCGCTGCTGCTTCAGATAATGTTTAATTCGGGAGTCTTTTTAGTATGCGTCGCCGGCATCATTACAGTAATTAATATTCTTTTAATCACTGTATTCCGCCGTACAAGAGAAATCGGCACACTCAGGGCAATCGGCGCAGACGACACTTATATCCGTTCTCTTGTTTTTTCCGAAAATCTTATCATCGCCGTAATTTCCGCTTTTGCCGGACTTTTAGCCGGCGTATTATTTATTTCATGGATTAACAGTTTAGGTATTAACATCTCTAATGATCTGATTGTTTCAATTCTGGGCGGTAATATATTAAAACTGGTATTTATACCTAAAATCGCCGTCTTTTCATTTTTCATGGCGGTATTATTTTCTTTAGCGGCGTCTTTGTATCCTGTTGAAGTTACAGTACGAATCGAGCCTATAGTGGCGGTACAGAGGGGATGATGGAAAAATTTTTTGCGGTTATCAAACTTGGTTTAAAATATCTGTACCGTTACCGCAGACGTTACAGTTTTCTTATAGCCGCTTTAATTTTCGGTTTTGCCGTAGTTACTTTTATCACATCAATTAAAGACAGAATGTATGACAATGTGTACTATGCCGCACAGTCGCATTACGCCGGGGATATTGTCGCCATTGGATATGATACAAACACTTACAGAGATTATTCTCATCATCTGGGACAAAAGGAAATATCAGCCATTCTGAGCGCGGCGGATAGCGCGGAAATAAATCCTCAGTATACGGTATTGCGGACAATTTACGGCGCGGACGGTATTATCCATTTTAACGGTAACGCCTTACAGCTTAAATAT
>Ga0268262_10001904_pt1 | contig 24809 bp, 19 predicted proteins | sample TergutNc150P3_FD_190354 | JGI IMG/M metagenome (GOLD analysis project Ga0268262, IMG submission 190354) | Nasutitermes corniger P3 segment gut microbial community from laboratory colony in Florida, USA - Nc150 P3 (SPAdes) (version 2) | ecosystem: Host-associated > Arthropoda: Insects >...
CTAAAGCTCTTGGTTGGAAAGACATAGATACAGACGGAGATCCTCTGGATTACGAAGGAGTGAACGAAGTTATTGAGATTCTGAACAAGCCCGGAATAAAAGACGAAGAGATGATAAAGAAGCTAGCTGAACTTCTTGGAAAAGAAGATGAGGAGTATGCAGAGATGCTAAAGAAGGTAAAAGATACTTTGGGTTAAAAAAGTGCTTCCCCTGCTTTCGCTATGCAATAAATCCTCGTTTTGGATTTATGAGAATTTGACAAAAATTCTCAGAACCCACGAAGAAGGTGGAAACACGTGTTTTGGATTAACAATGCGTTTGCACGGTGAACTTGTGAAGTTGGGATACTCTCCCAAACTTCTGCTAGGTCATAAAAAGCACATAAAAAACGCGCATTGCGCACTCAGCATTGTTGAAAATGGAACCGAACTTTTTTTAGACCCGGGTTATCTTATTTTTGACCCCCTGCCCATCCCCCCAAATATTCCGCAGCAAAACAAAGCTGTATTTCCATTGCAGCCAAATTGGGTACGCCTTGAAAGAGACGGCGAAAATCTCTGCCTTTGGACAGGCGTTGCAAACGAGGCGGCAAAATTCCGCTTTTACTTTCCGCTGGGCGGCTGCTCAATGGAAGAATTCAACCTCGCGTGGGAAGAGAGCTACACAGGCGAATCTATGAAGTACTTGGTGTTCAACAAATTGGATAAAAAAACTGCTACTCAATATTATTACCAAAATGGAAAACTTTTGATAAGAACTCCAACAAGTTCAACTCAGAGAAAACTTGAAGGCAAGGAAGGTGTAGAAATTTTATCGGATATGTTTGGGTTGGAGAGGGGGTTGTTAGAGGGGCATTTGGGGAGGTAAATTTCTAATTTATCTATATGAAAAAGATATTAGGACTTGATTTAGGAACAAATAGCATTGGATGGGCGTTGGTAGAGCAAGATTTTGAGGCGAAAATCGGCAAAATTTTGGGTGATGGCGTTCGAATTATTCCGATGAGTCAGGAAGTTTTAGATAATTTTGGTGGTGGAACTCCATCAAAATCTCAAACAGCTGATCGTACAGGCTTTCGTGGAACAAGGCGGTTACGTGAACGTCATCTTTTACGACGTGAGCGTTTGCATCGGGTATTGAATATTTTAGGTTTTTTACCGAAACATTATACTGGTCAGATTGATTTTAAGAAGCGATTAGGGCAATTTTTAGACGAAACCGAGCCAAAAATTGCATGGAAAGAAATTTGGAATGAACAGAAAAATAAAAATGATTTTGAATTTATTTTTCAAAAATCATTTTATGAAATGGTCGATGATTTTAAGCAAATTGATATTGAAATAAAAATTCCTTATGATTGGACAATTTATTACCTGCGTAAAAAAGCTCTTTCTCGAAAAATTGACAAAGAAGAATTGGCTTGGATTATCTTGAATTTTAATCAAAAACGAGGTTATTATCAATTGCGTGGTGAAGAGGAAGAAGAAAATCCAAATAAATTGGTAGAATTTCATTCTTTGAAAATTATTGATGTTGTTGCAGATGAAAAACCTAATAGCAAGGGAGATACTTGGTATTCGCTTCATTTGGAAAACGGTTGGATATATAGACGATCAAGCAAAATATCTTTGTTTGATTGGAAAGACAAAGTACGTGATTTTATTGTTACAACTGATTTGAACGATGACGGTACAATAAAAATAGATAAAGATGGCTACGAAAAACGTTCGTTTCGTGCGCCAAGTGAAGATGATTGGACCTTGTTAAAAAAGAAAACGGAAGCAAATATTGAGCATTCTCAGAAAAATGTTGGTACATACATTTACGAAACATTGTTAGAGAATCCAAGCCAGAAAATACGAGGAAAATTAGTTCGCACAATTGAGCGTAAATTTTATAAAGAAGAATTGATTGCTATTCTCAAAAAACAAATAGAGCTACAACCTGAATTATTTACAGAAGATTTATACAATGATTGTATTCGGGAATTGTATCGTAACAATGAAGCGCACCAATTGATTTTAAGTAAGCAAAATTTTGTTTATTTGTTTGTCAATGATATTATATTCTATCAGAGACCTTTAAAAAGCCAAAAATCCTCTATTGGAAATTGTATGTTGGAATATCGAAAATATAAAGATAAGAATGGAAATGAAGTTAAAGAATATCTAAAAGCAATTCCGAAATCCCACCCTTTATATCAGGAATTTCGCTTGTGGCAATGGCTTTTCAATTTTAAAATTTATAAAAGAGATGACGATACTGATGTAACAGAGCAATTTATAACAAATATTACTGATAAAGAGAAATTGTTTGATTTTTTAAATAACAGAAAAGAAATTGACCAAAAAACCTTACTTAAACAGTTTAAACTTAAGGAAAATACACATCGTTGGAACTTTGTGGAAGATAAGGTTTATCCTTGTAATGAAACAGGAATACAAATCAAAACACGACTAAAAAAAGTAGAAAATGTTCCCACTGATTTTTTAACTTCCGAAATTGAGCAAAAACTTTGGCATATAATTTACTCTGTTACAGATAAAAATGAGTTTGAAAAGGGATTGAAAACATTTGCTATTAAATACAATTTGGATGAAAATTCTTTTGTTGAAAATTTCAAGAAGTTTCCTCCATTCAAAAGCGAATATGGTTCATTTTCTGAAAAAGCAATAAAAAAACTATTGCCTTTAATGCGTTTGGGTAAATATTGGAATTTAGAATTGATCAATGCAAAAATCAAAGACAAAATCAGTAAGATTATTACAGGTGAATACGATGAAACTATAAAAAATAGGGTTAGAGATAAAACAATTGATTTGAAATCTGAAAATGATTTTCAAGGTTTACAGTTGTGGTTGACGCAATATATTGTTTATGATCGGCATTCAGAATCTGCCAATGCGGATAAATGGAATTCTGTTGCCGACTTGGAAAAATATTTAGAAGAATTTAAACAACACTCTTTGCGTAATCCTATCGTTGAACAAGTAATTACAGAAACATTACGTGTGGTACGTGATATATGGAAAAAATACGGCGATTTTTCAGAAATTCATATTGAACTTGGTCGCGAAATGAAACATACTGCAGAAGAACGCAAACGCATCACGAATATAGTTACTGAAAATGAGAATACAAATCTTCGCATTAAAGCGTTGATTATGGAATTGGAAGGATATCCCGATGTGGAAAATGTTCGCCCTTATTCACCCATTCAGCAGGAAAAATTGAAAATTTATGAAGAATACGCTGTATCTAATATAGAAGAAAATGATACAGAAAAAGAATTTATTCAGAAAATTAACAAAGTGGCGCAGCCATCAAAATCTGAATTGCAGCGTTATAAATTATGGCTTGAACAAAAATATTGTTCGCCTTATACTGGACAAACAATTCCGCTTGGAAAATTATTTACTGAAGAATATCAGGTTGAACACATTATTCCGCAAAGTCGTTATTTTGATGATAGTTTGAGTAATAAAGTGATTTGCGAGGCGGCGGTTAATCAATTAAAAGACAGGCAGCTTGGTCTTGAATTTATTAAGAACCATCATGGAGAAAAAATTGATTGTGGACCTGGGAAAAAGATTGAAATATATTCGGAAGAGGCTTATCGATATTTTGTAAAAGAACATTATACCAAAAATTATGCAAAACGCAACAAACTTTTGTTGGAAGAAATTCCTGAAAAAATGATTGAGCGACAAATGAATGACACTCGTTATATCAGTAAATTTGTTTCTCAACTTTTATCTAACATAGTTAGAGAAGATAAAAATGATGATGGCGTAAATTCGAAAAATCTTATTGCTGGTAATGGGAAGATTACAACAATTTTAAAACAAGATTGGGGTTTGAATGAAGTTTGGAATGGTTTAATTTTGCCACGTTTCAAACGAATGAATAAATTGACCGATACTGAAGATTTTACTTCAAAAAATCAAGAAGGACACATAATTCCATCAATACCACTTAAATTATCAAAAGGTTTTCAAAAGAAACGCATTGACCACCGTCATCACGCTATGGATGCTTTGGTAATTGCTTGTGCCACACGAGACTACATAAATTTGTTGAATAATCTATCTGCAAAATCTGAAAATTTGAGATACGATTTACAATATAAATTACGGAACACAGAAAAGAAAACATATTTTGATAAAAGGGAAAACAAACAAGTTACGAGAGATGTTTTCACAGAATTTAAAAAACCTTGGAATAATTTTACTATTGATGTACAAAATGAATTAGAAAAAATTGTTGCTAGTTTCAAGCAAAAGTTACGCGTACTCAACAAAACAACAAATAAACACTATGCTTATGATAATGGTAAAAAGGTATTAAAAAAGCAAGAAAAAGGGGATAATCGAGCAATAAGAAAGCCGTTACATAAAGACACTATTTTTGCAAAAGTATACTTGCTTAATGAAACAAGAGAAATAACTCTTCAAAAGGCATTAGAAAAAGTAAAGGAATTAAAAGATATAAATATCATTGTAGAAAGAATGTTAAGGAAGAAAATAGCAGAATACTTTATAGAAAATGATATTGATATTAATTCAGCGTTAAAAGATGAATACTTAAAAAGTCACCCAAAAATAAAAATTTTTGAAATACAGACCGCCGTCCGCAAGTCATTGGATATTTCATTTACAGAAAAAATAATCAAAGAATCCGTTACAGATACTGGCATACAAAAAATCCTTCTTAATCATTTGTTGATAGAAAAAAACAATCCCGAAGTGGCATTTTCACCAGAAGGAATTGAAAAAATGAATAAAAATATCATTGAATTAAATGATAAAAAATATCACCAACCTATCTATAAAGTACGTAAATATGAATCACTTGGTAATAAGTTTCCAGTTGGAATTGCAGGTAATAAGAGAGATAAATACGTTGAAGCAGAAAAAGGTACAAATTTATTTTTTGCTATTTATGTGGATAAAGATGGCAATCGTTCTTATGAAACGATTCAGCTAAATAAAATAATAGATAAATTAAAACAGAAATTACCTGCAGTTCCAGAAGTGAACGAAAACGGCTGTAAATTATTGTTTTATTTGAATCCAAATGATTTAGTTTATGTTCCGAAAAATGATGAAGTAGAGAATAAAAAGTTTGAAATAGATAGGAATAGAATTTATAGATTCACAGACTCTAGTGGTTCAACAGCAAATTTTGTTCCTGCAAATGTTGCGAAAGTTATATTCAATTATAATAAAGAAAAACAAAAGAAACTGAAAATAGATTATAAAATTCAAAATGAAATAGGTGTTGGCTCTCAGGGATCAAAGAACGAAAACGCAGTTACAGGAGAACAAATTAAAAGTGTATGCTTAAAATTAAAAGTTGATAGGCTTGGTAATGTAAAATTGGATAATGAATAATGAAAAAAAAACTCTCTCCACCCACAATCCGCTCCTCCGCCGCAGAGTACCTGACCTTTGTCGCCGCCACAGGCGACACCCCTCAAAGCATTGAAATGCGCTACGAAGATGAAAATATATGGCTAACGCAAAAAATGCTCGCAACGCTATATGATGTGGAGATTCACACAATCAACGAACACATAAAAAACATATTTGGCGATAATGAACTCTTGGAAGAAGCAACTATTCGGAATTTCCGAATAGTTCAAGATGAGGGTTCTAGACAAGTTAGTAGAGAAGTTAAACACTACAATTTACAAATGATTATCGCAGTAGGTTTCAAGGTAAATTCCGCCCGTGCCGTTCAATTCCGCAAGTGGGTTAACAAAATAGCCAAAGATTACACAATCCAAGGTTGGGTAATGGATAAGGAACGACTTATACAGGGTGGTTCCGTATTAACAAATGAATATTTCGATTATTTATTGCAGGAAATCAGAGAAATACGCCTTTCTGAACGAAAATTTTATCAAAAAATCACCGATATATATGCCACAGCACTAGATTATGATTCAGAGGCAAATACTACAAAAATATTTTATGCAACGGTTCAAAATAAACTTCACTGGGCTATACACGGGCATACGGCAGCGGAATTAATTTATAAACGAGCGAATAGCAAAAAGAAAAATATGGGTCTAACAACTTGGAAAAATTCTCCAAAGGGAAAAATTTTAAAAACAGATGTTTCAATTGCAAAAAATTATTTAACCAAAGACGAACTAGAAGAATTGGGGCGTATTGTGAATGCTTATCTTGATTTAGCAGAGGTAAAGGCGAAACGAAAAATACCGATGACAATGGAAGATTGGGCAAAGCAATTGAATTCTTTTTTATCTGTAGCAAGCGACAGAAGCATTTTGCAAAATGCTGGAGAAATTAGCCATAAAATAGCCTGTGATTTTGCCGAAAGCGAATGGGAAAAATACCGAGTTGTCCAAGACCAATTATACAAATCTGACTTTGATAAATTATTGGAAGAAACCAGCAAGAGAATAAAACGATGATTAAACAAACTCTTTCCTTTTCCAATCCCGCATATTTGAGCACATCAAATGCCCAGCTCGTAATTAAAACTCCAGAAACTACAACAACTCGCCCAATAGAAGACATAGGTGTAATGATTTTAGACAATTCGCAAATAACAATCACACAAAATGCAATGACACTCTTGTTGGAAAACAATATTGCTCTTATAACCTGCAACGCAAAACATATACCCGTTGGAATGTTTCTAAATCTTGATGGCAACACATTGCAAAGCAATAGATTTCAAACTCAAATAGAAGCAAGCGAACCTTTGAAAAAATCGCTTTGGCAACAAACGGTACAGGCAAAAATTTTAAATCAGGCGGCAGTATTAAAACAATTTGGCAAAGATGTTAAAAGAATGGAATATTTGGCAAGAACAGTGAGCAGTGGAGATACAAATAATTGCGAAGCACAGGCTGCAAATTATTATTGGAAAAACATTTTTGAAGATTATATAAAGGATTTTATTCGTTCGCGAGAAGGCGAACCTCCAAATAATCTCCTAAATTACGGATATGCGGTAGTCAGGGCTGCAACTGCCCGTGCTCTTGTGGGTTCCGGGCTTTTACCAACTTTTGGAATTTTTCATAAAAACCAATATAACGCCTATTGCTTGGCAGACGACATCATGGAGCCATATCGCCCATATATTGACTTGGCTGTTGCCGAAAAACTAGCAGAAGGTTTTTCTGCTGACGAAAACATGGAATTAAACTCAAATATCAAAAAATGCCTACTAACAGTTCTTGAATGTGATTGTCATTTTGAGCGTGAAAAAAGCCCAATGCTTGTCGCTTTAACTCGTACGGCTGCATCTCTTATAGCTTGTTTTGAAGGCAAAAAGAAAAAAATTCTTTACCCGAAAATTTATGAATCTAAGCGCTCTTAATCAGTACCGAGTTATGTGGATAATGGTATTTTTTGATTTGCCAACCGAAACCAAAGAGGACAGGCGGCGGCATTCTCAATTCAGAAAAGACCTGCTCAAAGACGGCTTTACTATGGGTCAATTATCTGTTTACTGGCGGCACTGCGCAAGCAAGGAAAATATGGAAGTCCATATTGAACGTGTGAAAAATTTTCTGCAACCAAACGGCAAAGTTTGTATTTTGCATTTAACGGATAAACAATTCAGTGCTATGCAAATTTTCTATGGCAAGAAGGATAAGGTTCCGCCTGTGGGTCCGGTGCAGTTGGAGATGTTTTGACGGGAATTTTTCTATATTCTTAATAAATTTACAAAGATGGAGAAATTTATGGAATTGCCAACAAAAGAAGAATATAAAGATAAGACTCCAAAAGAGAAAAAAGAAATTTTTAAAGAGTTTCTTAAAGAAAAGAACCTTGGAAAACCTGATTATGCTAACAAAATTTATGGTCCGAAACTATTTTTTAAAGAACAATTTTATGATTACTTTGAAGTTGACGATATTCAGAAAAAAATTGATGAAATTAAATCTAAATCTACTGAATACGAAATTTTCAAAAGACGTGGTGGTCTTTCAGCATTAGGGTATTATAAAAAATTTCTTGAGCAAATTTCTAAAAAAAATATAACAATAATTAAAGATGGATTAAATCCAAATGATGATGAATTTATTGTAGAATTTAAGGATAATGATATAACAAATGATGAAAATGACATTAAGGATAAAATTCCTCTGAACCAAATCCTTTATGGACCTCCTGGTACAGGCAAAACCTATAATACAATAAACAAAGCTCTTGAAATAATTTACGGAAAAGATTTTATAGAAGGAAAAAGTAGGGAAGAATTAAAAAAAGAATTTGAAAAATTGTCGGAAGCAAGACAAATTGTTTTCATAACATTTCATCAAAGTATGAGTTATGAAGATTTTATAGAAGGAATAAAACCTAATTGTGATAATAATGAGAATATTTCTTATAAAATAGAAGATGGAATTTTTAAGAGAATTTGTAATCAAGCAACAGGAACAGCCAATTATGAAAACGAATTTGATATAGCTTGGCAAAAATTAATTGAATGTATTAGCGATAATGGTAAAATCGCAATACCTAAACTTAAAGGCAGAGATTTGGAATATGGATTATCTTCCAAAGAGTCTCTTAAATTTTTATACCCTGAAGGTGCAGGTACTTTAACAAAAGATAACATATTTGATGTTTATCGAGGTTTAAAGGCAAGAGAGAGTGGTGCATATCAAAATTATATGGAGGCTGTAGTTAAATATTTAAAAGAAAAATATGGTTTGAGTGAATATAATGAAAATAATATTGAAGACCATAAAAAATATATCCTCATCATAGATGAAATAAATAGAGGCAATGTATCTCAAATTTTCGGCGAACTGATAACGTTAATAGAAGAAGATAAACGACTTGGCAATGATGAAGAATTACCAGTTATTTTGCCATATAGTAAAAAAGAATTTAGAGTTCCAAATAATCTATATATAATAGGTACGATGAATACCGCAGACAGAAGCGTGGAAGCTTTAGATACTGCATTAAGACGTAGATTTAGTTTTGTAGAAATGATGCCTAAGCCAGAATTGTTAAAATCTGATATGCAAGGTATAGATTTACAACGGCTTTTAAAAACCATCAATGAAAGAATAGAAAAACTCCTAGATAGAGAACATCAAATAGGACATAGTTATTTTTTGGAAGTAGAAGATTTGGAAGATTTAAAACAAGTATTCAAAGACAAAATTATTCCTCTTTTACAAGAATACTTTTTTGGCGACTATGGGAAAATCGGTTTGGTACTTGGTAAAGAATTTGTAGAAAAAATACCAGAAACTAAATTTGCAAATTTTGAGTACGATATAGAAGATAAAGATGTTTATAGATTAAAAAATACCGATAATTTTAAGTCTATTTATGAATAATACAATAATTGTATTTGAACATCAATCTTTAAAAATAGATGATTTGAAGCTACGAAACGCTCTAGAGATTTTTAGAAGCGATAAAAAAGATTTTCCATATTATTCTCTAATTCATAACGGAATAAAATTCAACAGCTATGTAGGAGTTATTCAAGTTGGAAATATTATAATTGAAATTTTACCCAAAGCAGATAAAAACGATTATGAAACAGATAAAAAAGATGTTGAAAAGGAAAATAAATGGCGAGACATTTTGATTGAAATGCTTAGGACGGTTAATTATTTTGATGTAAAAGCTCCAACTAAAAGTTCGTTGAGAATAAAACCGAATTCAATATTAGAACTATATTTTGAAATATTCGTTAAAGAAGTTGAATATTTACTACACACAGGATTAAGCAAACAATACAGAAAAATAGAAAATAATTTAAACACATTAAAAGGTAAAATTTTATTCTCAAAACACATACAGAAAAATCTAATTCATAAAGAAAAATTTTTTGTCAATTACACTACTTACGACAGAGAACATATATTGCATAAATTATTATATAAAACATTAAAACTTTTACAGAAAATAAACACAAATTCAGCCCTACAAAGTAGAATCTGTGCTTTACTTTTGAATTTTCCTGAAATGCCAGATATAAAAGTAACAGAAGATACATTCAACAGAATAGCTTATTCCAGAAAAACAGAAGCTTATAGAAACGCAATAAACATAGCCAAATTACTTTTGCTAAATTACCACCCCGACATTCGTGGCGGTTCAAATTCTGTTTTAGCAATAATGTTTGATATGAATAAACTATGGGAAGAATTTGTTTATAGAAGTTTGAAAAAATATTTAAAGAACTGCAAAATCAGTAAACAAGTACACAATCCTTTTTGGAAATGCGAATTAAAATCAAAAAAAATTATACCTGATATAGTAATAAACAAAGGCAAGAAAAAATGTGTAGTTTTAGATACAAAATGGAAAATTTTAGATGATAATGCAGAGAACATGAGTGATAGCGATTTAAAACAGGTGTTTATTTATAGCTTGTATTTCAAAGCTCAAAAAGTTGCTCTTGTATATCCTGCTGGCAATGGCTATAAAAATGAGAATATAGAGGGTAAATTTGAGAAAATTCCAAACGAAATAGAAAATAGAACCTGTGATTTAATTTTTATTGAGGTGAACGAGAATATAAAAAAGTGGCAAGAAGAAATAAAGAAGGAAATAGAGAATTTTCTATATTTATAACAAATGAAACCAATTCACAATAAGGATTATTCCGTTGTGAAAACTTTAAGGCGGCCTGGCAACGGGTCGCCTTCCTTTATTTCCGCCCTCAATAAACTTTCTTAGAGCCTCCACTGCAAGGTCTTTTAAATCATAAAAAAACAAAAAGCGGATTCCAAGTTTCCTTAAAATCCGCCTTTTTCCCATTTCTAAGAGCTTCCATAAGTAGCTCTAATTAGGACAGTTACAAGCATAATGTTGCGAACAATCCTAAATTTAGAAAAATGAAACCAATTCACAACGTAGCGGCTTTATGGATTTCTTTCCGATAGGTTGCGAACAATCCTAAATTTAGAAAAATGAAACCAATTCACAACAACGGCGCGAGCATTTTAAATGACTAAAAAGTTGCGAACAATCCTAAATTTAGAAAAATGAAACCAATTCACAACTGGTAAACTTGGTGTTCGTATAGACGACTGGTTGCGAACAATCCTAAATTTAGAAAAATGAAACCAATTCACAACATAAAGAGGTTTGCTGATGAATAGAGAAATGTTGCGAACAATCCTAAATTTAGAAAAATGAAACCAATTCACAACGGTGGGTGGCGTGTATATGGTGGGTCTCCGGTTGCGAACAATCCTAAATTTAGAAAAATGAAACCAATTCACAACTAATTACCGCTTTCGGGATTTTAATTGCTTGTTGCGAACAATCCTAAATTTAGAAAAATGAAACCAATTCACAACTCTAAAACCTGCTGAACCATTTGCCGCTGAGTTGCGAACAATCCTAAATTTAGAAAAATGAAACCAATTCACAACTCTATGCAGTGCTGGGCTATCATTGTATCAGTTGCGAACAATCCTAAATTTAGAAAAATGAAACCAATTCACAACTATTAAGCGTATATATAGATATAATTTTCAGTTGCGAACAATCCTAAATTTAGAAAAATGAAACCAATTCACAACCAAAGATGGTAAATGGTGCACTCCTATTTAGTTGCGAACAATCCTAAATTTAGAAAAATGAAACCAATTCACAACGCAAGGCTGCCGAGGCTGTTGCTCTTGCTAGTTGCGAACAATCCTAAATTTAGAAAAATGAAACCAATTCACAACCTAAGCGGCTCCAATACTCCGAGCCGAGCGGTTGCGAACAATCCTAAATTTAGAAAAATGAAACCAATTCACAACCATGATACGCGGTTCCTGTTCTGAGCTTTCGTTGCGAACAATCCTAAATTTAGAAAAATGAAACCAATTCACAACGTTTTATGAAAGCAATATCGCTTTCTTCTTGTTGCGAACAATCCTAAATTTAGAAAAATGAAACCAATTCACAACGTAAATTAGAATATGTTGATACCGTTCCCTGTTGCGAACAATCCTAAATTTAGAAAAATGAAACCAATTCACAACAATGAAGGGTCTAGCTGCGCTCCAACTTGAGTTGCGAACAATCCTAAATTTAGAAAAATGAAACCAATTCACAACTATGGGAACTATATGTTGCAAAGTTTGGCGTTGCGAACAATCCTAAATTTAGAAAAATGAAACCAATTCACAACTACTGAAGGTAGCGATATGCACCATTCCAGGTTGCGAACAATCCTAAATTTAGAAAAATGAAACCAATTCACAACTCAAAACACGACAGCAGTGATAATTATATAGTTGCGAACAATCCTAAATTTAGAAAAATGAAACCAATTCACAACGGCGAAACTTGCCACGCTGCTGAATCACTTGTTGCGAACAATCCTAAATTTAGAAAAATGAAACCAATTCACAACCAACCTAACAAACAAACATTCAAACTTGGCGTTGCGAACAATCCTAAATTTAGAAAAATGAAACCAATTCACAACAGATATTCCAAGGGTGTATTTTTAGACCATGTTGCGAACAATCCTAAATTTAGAAAAATGAAACCAATTCACAACGGGAAGTTCTTGGTGTGGTGGAGGCTGAAAGTTGCGAACAATCCTAAATTTAGAAAAATGAAACCAATTCACAACAAATAGCCCACAAGCCCTTGAAACTTGACAGTTGCGAACAATCCTAAATTTAGAAAAATGAAACCAATTCACAACAAAACACCGGAAACCAATTTATCATAAACGTTGCGAACAATCCTAAATTTAGAAAAATGAAACCAATTCACAACTGTAAATGCTTGCTGGTAGTTTTTTCTTTTGTTGCGAACAATCCTAAATTTAGAAAAATGAAACCAATTCACAACAGAGCCTGCTAATGCAGAGCCTAGAGCAACGTTGCGAACAATCCTAAATTTAGAAAAATGAAACCAATTCACAACAACGGGGAGGAGCTATGAAAAATATCCAACGTTGCGAACAATCCTAAATTTAGAAAAATGAAACCAATTCACAACTAGTTAAGGTTGCGGTTGAAAGCATTACTAGTTGCGAACAATCCTAAATTTAGAAAAATGAAACCAATTCACAACCTCTTATTATATAGCCATTGCAATTCATTTGTTGCGAACAATCCTAAATTTAGAAAAATGAAACCAATTCACAACGAGCCACAACAAGAATAGATTTGTCTGCGAGTTGCGAACAATCCTAAATTTAGAAAAATGAAACCAATTCACAACGCAGGGCGGCATCGGTAAAACAACATTCGCGTTGCGAACAATCCTAAATTTAGAAAAATGAAACCAATTCACAACGAGATAATTCTAAGCCTAGAACTATTACTAGTTGCGAACAATCCTAAATTTAGAAAAATGAAACCAATTCACAACGTACGTCTGTAACGGAAGAAGGCGACATAGTTGCGAACAATCCTAAATTTAGAAAAATGAAACCAATTCACAACCAGAGGTTAAAGGTGGTGGGGTGCCAACTTGTTGCGAACAATCCTAAATTTAGAAAAATGAAACCAATTCACAACTTCATATTGCGACAAAAATGGACAACCGCGGTTGCGAACAATCCTAAATTTAGAAAAATGAAACCAATTCACAACAGGTTAAAATCTAGATTATACCATATAATCGTTGCGAACAATCCTAAATTTAGAAAAATGAAACCAATTCACAACCAAGGTCAAACATAGCTTCCTCAAACTGAGTTGCGAACAATCCTAAATTTAGAAAAATGAAACCAATTCACAACCCAAAAACAGCTAACAAAAAATATAGACGCGTTGCGAACAATCCTAAATTTAGAAAAATGAAACCAATTCACAACGACATAAAAGAGCAACTGGATTTATCTACGGTTGCGAACAATCCTAAATTTAGAAAAATGAAACCAATTCACAACAAATGCTGCTATGGTGCAAAGCCTCTTTAAGTTGCGAACAATCCTAAATTTAGAAAAATGAAACCAATTCACAACAATAGGGGGGGTGTAAAATGAACGTGGAATGTTGCGAACAATCCTAAATTTAGAAAAATGAAACCAATTCACAACCTGGATTAGGCATGACCACGATATGTATACGTTGCGAACAATCCTAAATTTAGAAAAATGAAACCAATTCACAACCCGAAATCAGCTAACAAAAAATATAGATGCGTTGCGAACAATCCTAAATTTAGAAAAATGAAACCAATTCACAACTCTATACACCTCCATAAGGTGGTAAAGTTGGTTGCGAACAATCCTAAATTTAGAAAAATGAAACCAATTCACAACACGATGGCGTTTCTGGAGTGAAAGAATACAGTTGCGAACAATCCTAAATTTAGAAAAATGAAACCAATTCACAACGGACATTTATCAAAATCAAAAATGCCGAAAGTTGCGAACAATCCTAAATTTAGAAAAATGAAACCAATTCACAACGCTATGAGCCAATGCTTGGGCTTTTAATGAGTTGCGAACAATCCTAAATTTAGAAAAATGAAACCAATTCACAACCGATGTAATCATTAAGCGTTGGGAGCAACTGTTGCGAACAATCCTAAATTTAGAAAAATGAAACCAATTCACAACAGTTGCGAGAATATTACAAAGAATATGCAAGTTGCGAACAATCCTAAATTTAGAAAAATGAAACCAATTCACAACAATATTCCGCTGACAAGCTCGTCCAGCGTGGTTGCGAACAATCCTAAATTTAGAAAAATGAAACCAATTCACAACACATTCGCTTCCATACAAAATAAACTAGAAGTTGCGAACAATCCTAAATTTAGAAAAATGAAACCAATTCACAACTTTAACTCGGCAAATCTACAGGCATTGATTGTTGCGAACAATCCTAAATTTAGAAAAATGAAACCAATTCACAACAACCTAGCGGCGCGGATTGGGCAGGTTCGGTTGCGAACAATCCTAAATTTAGAAAAATGAAACCAATTCACAACGGGGGTCGTGGTGACCCTGCTCATTCTTTCGTTGCGAACAATCCTAAATTTAGAAAAATGAAACCAATTCACAACGGATAGCTATTTGCTTGCCGTTGAGCCAGTGTTGCGAACAATCCTAAATTTAGAAAAATGAAACCAATTCACAACAAGGAGAGGAATTATGGAAAATATATGTGAGTTGCGAACAATCCTAAATTTAGAAAAATGAAACCAATTCACAACTATTATAGGTATGACAAAAGAAAAGTTAGAGTTGCGAACAATCCTAAATTTAGAAAAATGAAACCAATTCACAACTCGTTATAGTATCGTGCTTGACACGCTCCAGTTGCGAACAATCCTAAATTTAGAAAAATGAAACCAATTCACAACTGTGAAAAGGCTCAATAGCATTGGCATAAAGTTGCGAACAATCCTAAATTTAGAAAAATGAAACCAACTCACAATTTTTACTAAAAGGCAATGAATTTCTAACCCTATAAAAAAATCTTTTGAACCCTTGCCGACTGCCCAAAAATAATGTATATTTATATATATGAAAAAACTCCCTTTAATCCTCGCTTTGGCTCTTTTGCTCGCTTCCTCTGCTTTTGCTGAAAAAAAAGACAAAGGTAAAAAAATAGGTTCGTCAAATAAAGGCTGTCGTGTTGTTTGTGAAAATGGTGTTTTAAATGCTTATAATAAAGAAGGCGATTTGGTTCTTGAGTGTAAAAAAAAGGATTTTGACAATCAGGAACAAATAGACCAAGCTAAAAAAACTTATGAAACTTGTGGTGGTGGTAAATACGCTAAACTTAACAAAGAGCATAAAAACAAAAAACACAAAGCTGACAAAAAAAAATAATCTAATTTCTACCCACCCATCTCCGTTAAATGTTTCCAGTATTTAACGGGCAAACATCGCCTTTGGAGTCTCGGATTTTTCCGCTCTTTTATATTTGCAGATTTATAATAGCCTTTCCAAAGCGCAGAAAACTCATCATCTATTTTGGGAATTTCCGCAGCCTTGCCGCATATTTCGTAAACATCTCTGCAATCATAATGAATGCCAAGCCCTCTTTTCACATCAATAATCATCCATTGCATATTCGGGAATCTGTTTGCAAAATGCTCTGCGAGTAAATTTACAATATTATAGGTAGGCTCAATCACCGCAACCATTAAATCATTTTCTGCTTTTTGAAAACGCACAAATCCTTTCATATCGTGCGCTTCTTTTCTAACTTTGTTCGCCGTTTGAAAAACTGCAAATGTGTGCGGTTCAAGCGTATTTTGCGCTTGTTCTGGATTTGAGAAAATTCCCTTTACATACTCCCACAGCGAAATTTCCATTTCTGGAAGTTCGGAAAGATAAGCCGCTTGCACCATGAATGCGGTATTTTTGCCAGCATTTTTTTGAATGCCTTTCCACACTCTTGCTGCGTTTTCTGTACTTGTTGTTATTGAGTGAGTATCCTCAAACATTTGCGGAATGTAAATTTCTTCTGCGACAATTCTCTGTGCGGGTAGTTTTAGTCTGAATGCTTCAAACACTGCGCTTAAAAAGCCTTCCAAGGATTGTTCGGTTAGTAGGGTCATTAGAGGAGTGTCCTAACTTGCTCAGGATATAATTTTCTCCATTCGTTTGGTACATCTGGGTTTGCGATAAAAAATTTTGCCCTTTTCAACGCAACACCCATTTTCTTTAAATGTTCCAAACGAATTTTACCGAATTTGCGGCTATGCACAATGAATTTCGCACTTTTCACCCCCACACCCGGAACACGCAAAATTTCCTCGTAGCTTGCGCAGTCCAAATCTATGGGGAAAAACTCAGGGTGCCTCAAAGCCCAGGCCATTTTTGGGTCAAATTCCAAGTCTAACCAAGGGTTGTTTTTATCCAAAATTTCATCGTAGTTAAAACCGTAAAAACGCATTAGCCAGTCCGCTTGGTAAAGGCGGTTTTCCCTTTTTAGAGGCGGTGCAGAAATAACAGGCAAACGCCCATCTTCATTTACCGGAATATAGCCCGAATAATAAACACGTTTCAATTCTTGCGTTTTGTAAAGATTTGCGGCAAGGGTTATTATGTTCAAATCATTTTCTGGACTTGCCCCAACAATCATCTGAGTGCTTTGCCCAGCGGGAACAAATTTTTTCAATCCTCTTTTCTTTAAATTTCCCTTGTGTTCCAGAATTTTTGTCCGCAGACGGTTCATAGGTGAATAAACGGATTCAAAGTTTTTATCTGGGGCAAGCATTTTTAGAGATGGCTCGGAGGGAATTTCAATGTTCACGCTCATTCTGTCTGCGTAATAGCCTGCCAAGGTTATTAAATCTTGGCTTGCGCCTGGAATGGCTTTTAGGTGAATGTAGCCGCCGAATTTATGTTCCTCGCGCAAACTTTTTGCAACTCTGAGCAATGCCTCCATTGTATAATCGGGATTCTTAATAACTCCCGAACTCAAAAACAAGCCTTCTATATAATTTCTTTTGTAAAATTCAATCGTCAATTTCACAACTTCTTCTACCTTGAATGTGGCTCTTGGAACATCGTTGCTTTTGCGGTTTGCGCAATATGCGCAATCGTAAAGGCACACATTTGTCAGCAAAATTTTGAGCAGCGAAATGCACCGCCCATCTTCTGTGAAGGAGTGGCACACCCCTGCTGGGCAGGAGTTCCCAAAACCTCCCCTTTGCGTTGTTCTTGAGCCTCCACTGGAGGAACAGGAAACATCATACTTTGCCGCACCGGCAAGAATTTCCAATTTTTGTAAAAGTTCCATATCATACCTGAACATTTGTTCAGTATAATATAGTAAATTATATAAATATGGCTGTTATTAGAAAATGGCAAGAAGACAAGCCACCATTCGTGGGTTGGTAATTTGCAAAATAAAGTATATATTATTATGATTAGTGATAAACAATAGTTAGTTAAAAAAATGTATATTTTACTCTTGACAAAAGGTTTCATTTTTTTAAATTATGGTAAATATGGATATGGGTATAATAATTTTAATAATTGTAGGTTTTTTGGCAACGATTGCTGTTGTTATAGTGTTTACTCGTAAAAAGGGCAATGGTGACTTAATAATTGCTCTTACTGAAGAAAAAAGTCGCTTGAATACATTGTATGAAGTTGCGGAACAACAAAGAAAAGAAGCGGAAGCTGCGAAAAATTTGGTAGAGCAGAAAGTGGAGGAAAAGCAAAATAAGATAAATGAAATAGAAAAAGAAAACTCTAGGCTTTTGGCAAATTTGAAAGCGAGTGAAGAAAAGTTGGAAAAGCAGGCGACTGAATTTAAAGCCTTGCACGAAAATACAAAAAATGAATTTAAAAACATAGCTAGTGAAATTTTAACAGAGAATACAAAAACTTTTAACGAGAATAACTCCAACAAATTGAGCGAGATTTTAAAGCCTTTCAGCGATAATTTGGGAGAATTCAAAAAGAAAGTAGAGGAAACTTATGAAAAAGAGGCACGAGATAGAACATCGCTAGAGCAGCAGGTAAAAGATTTATTGGCGCAAACCACTAAGGTGAGCGAACAAGCTAATAATTTGACAACGGTTTTGAAAGTTGATAAAAAACAGCAAGGAAATTGGGGCGAAAAAATTTTGGAAACTATTTTGGAAAAATCCGGTCTAGTGAAAAATACTCATTACGAATTGCAATCAACCAACACGGAGGGGAAAAGACCAGATGCAATTGTGTACTTGCCCGATAATAGACTGATAATAATTGATTCCAAGGTATCTTTGATAAATTATACATATTATTCGGAAGCTAGTGAAACGGAAGAAAGAAAAAATTATTTGAAAGAATATAAAAAAGATGTTGACAAACAGATAGAAAATTTAAATTCAAAAAATTATGATAAAACTATGAGTGATAGGTCTCTGGATTTTATGGTAATGCTTTTTCCTGTGGAAGCCGCCTATTTAACGCTTATTCAGGAATTTAGCGGATTGTGGAATGAGGCGTATGAAAAAAGGATTTTATTGGTAAGCCCTACAAATTTAATAGCGTGTTTAAAATTGATTGAAAGCTTGTGGCGCAGGGATGGCATCAGCAAAAATGCGCAGAAAATAGTACGTGCTGGCGAATTACTTTATGAAAAATTCGTAGGTTTTGCAAAAGATATCGCGGATGTGGGAGAATCCATAGATAAAAGTAAGAAATCTTACAATGAGGCGGTAAAAAAACTGAGTTCGGGCGATGGAAATTTGATTAAAAAGATGGAAGATTTAAAAAACATGGGGATAAAATCGGATAAGAAAATTCCTGATAATCTTTTAAATTCAGATGATTTTTCATAAGATATTATACCAAACTCGCAATTTGAGCCGTGATATAAAATCATTTATCTGTTTCCTGCAAAGATTTTTCCTTAGCTCTTTCTATTAAGTCTTCTGCAAAAAATACATCTTCGTCGAAATCTTGAGTGTGCAAAACGCCGTAGTATTTACGGAAATAATCGCTTATACCGTATTCTTTAAAAATGCCAAAAGCCTCTTTTTCAGAAATGCCATGCCTCATGGCATAGCCTTCTGTGGCATAAACCAACATCAAATTTTGGTCGTGTTGAATATCATCCATATTGTTAAAAGCCCTCCCAACATTAATCAATGAACAGACCACCACACTTTCTTATCGGCATAAGTAAAGTCGTGATTCCTGCACCAGCGCGACCAACAGAGGTCGTCTATGGTTGATTCAATCATCGCTTCAATGCAATATTTTCCCGCTTTTGCTGCATCTTTCAATTTCTCAAAAAACTCTTTTGTGAGCCTTTTATTTCTCCATTCAAGATACTCTTTTTCTGGAACATTGGCGTTGTCCGCTATTTCTTTAAGCTCTTTTGCTAGTGTTGGGTTCATTTATTACTCCTTGAATACAAACAATGTTAATTTAGAAAAATAAAACCATTACTACCCTGCAATGGCAGCACGTTGGCACGAGAACTGTGTCAAATTTTAAATTGTCTCACAGTATTTTTCAATTCCTCGGCAAATCTGCTCAAATCGGCCGCACTTAAATTCACCTGTTTTGCGCTTTGAGCCGAATCTTTTGCAACTTCGCTCATAGTAACAATATTGTGGCTAACGCTTCCAACGCCTTTTGCTGCCTCGCTTGCATTTCTCGAAACATCATTTGCTCCTTTGGCTACCTCGCCAATTGCAGAAACCACCCGCTTTGCCCCTGCGCTTGCCTGTTTAACATTGCTCGCTATTTCGTTAGCATCTCTCGCTACCTCGCCAATGGCAGAAGTCACTTGCTTTGCTTCTGTGTTTGTTTGTGCCACATTGTTTGCTATTTCATTGCTCGCCTTGGTTTGCTGCTCAATGTGTCCGGTTATGGCCTCAACGCTTTGGTTTATTTGGGCAATTATCCCAGACACATCGTTTATAGCTGTAATTGCTTCACCCGTGCCTGCTTGAATGTTCTCTATTTTGAGGGCAATGTCGTTTGCATTATTTGCGCTTTGTTGCGCAAGATCTTTGATTTCGTTAGCAACCACCGCAAATCCTTTGCCAGCATCGCCTGCGCTTGCAGCTTCAATTGTAGCATTGAGTGCCAAAAGACTGGTTTTATCGGCTATCTTTTTTATGAGGATTGTAACCTTTCCTATTTCTTTGGCGGCTATTCCAAGTTTGTCCATAACTTTGTTTGCATCTCCGCTTTTGGAAATTGCGTCTTCTGTTATTTTGCGCGCGTCTCCAGCATTGCCTGCAATTTGCCTTATGCTTGTGCTAACTTCTTCAACAGCAGCAGCTATTGTACTCATGTTGGTGCTCATTAGCTTTGCCGAATCTGTAACCTTGCTTGCGTTATGGCTGGCTTGCTCTGCACTGTTTGCCATTGCATTTATATTTGCAGCCATTTGCTCTGTTGTGTTGGCCACTTCGTTTGCGTTAAGACTTGCCTCTTCTGTTCCGCTTGCCATTGCATTTATATTTGCAGCCATTTGCTCCATTGAGCTGGCTATAGATGTGCTCTGAGTTACTGTCTGTTCGCTACCATGCTCTAAAGAATTGCTAACGTCTGTTAAATGCCCAGCAGTTTTAGAAAAATTATTCGCATCATCGCTTATCTTTTTCATAAATCTCTGCAACAAATCCAAAAAGTCGTTGAATCTCTTAGACATTTCGCCAATTTCATCACTAGATTTGATTTTAAGCCGTCCGGTTAAATCGCCACTGCTCACCTGTTTTATTCCTTTTATAACAACCTTTATTCCCTTGCTTATTCTATTTCCGAGTACAAAAGAAACTATTATCGCCACTACAATTGAAATTGCGATTACAATTAAAATAGACCTCAAATCCATTTTATCTAAACTTTTCAAAGAACCAACGCTCACAAGATACCAGTTTGGAGTATTTGGAACGGATATAACCGCAATGTACATATTATCTTTGAATTCAATTCCTTGCTTTTCCAAAATGGACTTATCCAAATTCAGGTCTTTTAGAATATTGCTTTTCATAACTTTGGATGTGTCTTGGTGGATTATGTACAAGCCGTTTGCATCTATCAAAAAACTCTTTCCATCTTCTGTCACTTTGCGTGCATTTACTATTTCTGTCAATTTATCCAAAAGCACATCTATGCCCACAACTCCATTGATTTTTCCTTTGGCATCAAAGGCGGTTTTAACAATGGTTACGCAAATTTTATGTGTTTCAGAATCCTCATAAGGATCTGTTATGGTAATTTTGCCAGGATTTTGCATTGCAGATATAAACCAAGGCCTTTTCACGTGATTCCAGTCTGGTTCTTCTTCGTAAGGATTCCAATTTGTTCCGCTGGCAAAAAATCCGCCTTCATAACGGGTGAGAGCAGTACCGTAATAAGCATCGAGAACAGAAGGGTCTGCCTTGGCTATTTTATCTAAAAGACGATTGTTTTGTTCATGGTTGTAATCGCTTGCAAAGGCGGCTATGTAATTTGCCATATCTATGGCAGGCGCAAGGGCATTTTGAATGTCTGCATTTAAATATTGCATTGTTTTTTTGGCAATTTCTTCCAAATGCTCGGTATTTGTTTTTTTTGAACTTATGAGAAAAATAACTAAGAAAGCTGCGGAAATCGCAAATGCAAGCCCTATGCTGAGAGCATGTATGCGAAACCGTATGGAACTAAGAAATTTAAACATCTATTCTCCGATCTAATTTGGCTAGTGAGAACATAGTAAATTTCTAAAAAATTCCCACTGGGCTGTTGCCATTTTTTCCAATGTATAGTTTTTGCCGTGTTCAACGCTGGCAAGCCGCATTTGCTCGTATTCTGGGCTTCCAACCATTTCGTAGCACCGCTGTAATTGTTCCTTCCAAGCATTTAAATCTTCGTATTGCAAAATCCAGCCGCATTTTTTGCTCGCATTGTTAACTATATCTTGAGGGCCGCCTTTATCGGTTACCAAAACAGGAGTGCCGCTCGCAATGGATTCCACTATCACATTTCCAAAGGTATCCGTTGCGCTGGGGAATAAAAAGAAATCTGCATTAGCGTAAAATTCCGCAAGTTCTTTGCCAACTTTAACACCAACAAAATGCACGTTTGAATACTCTTTCATATTTTCTTTCAATGTTTCCAAATACCAACCGCCACCGACAAAAATAAGTTCTGCCTTTTTATTTTCCTTGCAAAATTCTTTCCACAATTTTTCCAAAAAAGGAATGTTTTTTTCAACAGAAATTCGCCCAACATATAAGAATGTGATATGGGAATCAGGGCTACGCTTTCTGAGCGATGGTGAAAAATTTTCAAGAGGTATTCCCCTTGGCAAAACTTTTATGTGTTTTGGTTTTACTTTTACTTCTGTCTCTAATATTTTGCGATATGCTTCGCAGGGGCTAATTACAGGCGTGGTGTTTTGGTAAAAAATTCGGAGAAAACCGAGCACATAGCGCCGCATCCAGGCTTCTTTCACCAGCGAGCGAGTGTAGTTTGGCACATCTGTGCGGTAGTGGCTCAAAATTTTTATGCCAATCATTTTAGCCGTTATGCCAATAAGCCACGCTCCGGGGCTTGGGGTTTCTAATTCTATTAAATCTGCGGGGTAGCGTTTCAAAAATTTTAACACTGGAGCAAGGTAGGGAATGGCCAATTCGGAATCTGCATAACCGAGCTGTTCCATGCTCGCTGCGCGGGGAAAGAGAACCACAAAACTGTTTTCAATAACTCCGTTTGTGCGTGTGTGGAATGCACTTCCCCAAAGGTGCGCTTTTTTGCCTTGTGAATTGAGGTAAGGCACAAGGGAACGCAGGCTATTGGCTATACCGTTCACTTCGTCTAAATTATCGGAATAAAAAACCACAGAGAGATTTTCTGGTTGGAATTTTCTTTTTTTATACGCTTTTCGCAGTTTTAAAATAGAGGAAAAATTTGTCAAAAGCTGCCAAACTAGCCGTATCACAAGCAAGTTGCTCAGTACATTTCCTGGGCGGTAATGCGGTACTTGCTTCATAGGTTTGAATACAGAAGTGACCGTTCTCCCTTCTATGGGCTTGCGAGTGTCGCCACCACCAGGTGGTTTGCGCGGTGCTTTCATTGCCGTCAAGTTAGAAATTTCTAACTTGGAAATAATGCTCTCTCACGAAGATAACAAATGGATGGCGCAAGCCTTGAGGCTCGCAGAAAATGCGGGCGCAAACGGAGAGGTTCCAATAGGTGCTGTTATTGTTTTAAACGAAAAACAAATAGGAGCTGGGCAAAACAGAATGGAAGAATTGCAAAGCGCAACCGCGCACGCAGAGATACTGGCTATAAACGAAGCGAGCAAGCAATTGAAGAATTGGCGTTTAGATGGCGCAACCATTTATGTCTCTTTGGAACCCTGCTCAATGTGTTTAGGTGCAATTAAAAATAGCCGCATATCGAGGCTCGTGTTTGCCGCAAGCGACACTTCTTCTTATAACAATTCAACAGAAATTGAAAGCGGTTTATTGGAAAAAGAGAGCGTGGAAATTTTGCAGAAATTTTTTCGCAATGTGCGAAGAATCAAAGGAGATTCGGGGGCTAAAGCCGAGCCTTCAATTCCTCAACAATAGAATATGGAAGGTTTAGTTCCCCAAGCAACCCGTGACCGTCGTGATAATCGCTACCACCTGTTTCCACAAGAGAATATTTTTTTGCAATGTTCTTGTATTTATTTGTGTTCCTTGAGGTTTTGCAATTATAAACCTCAATGCCTTTAATGCCGTATTCAACCAGTTTTGGAATTAAATCGTCTGCGTTGGTGTACTCCGGGTGAGCCATCACTGCAAGCCCCCCAGATTTATTTATCAGGGAAATAGCAGCCTCGGGGTTAAGCCCTATTAAGGGAACATAAGCAGGCGCGCCTTCTTTTAAATAAAGCTCAAAAGCCTCCTGAAAAGAGTCAACGTATTTTGCCTCTATAAGAGCACCGGCTATATGAGGCCTTCCTATGCTGACTCCCGTGCAATGGTTCTCAACCTGCTCGTAACTTATGTTAATCCCGAGTTTTTGCAGTTTTTCAAGGCTTTGCCTGACCCTGTCCTTGCGGCTCTCGTGCTGGATTGCAAGGGCTGCCAGGAACTCCGGGTTGTGAATATCGCAGAAATACCCCAATATGTGAATATCCCTACCATTATCCACAGAACTCACTTCTATGCCGGTTATGAGCTCCATCCCCAGGCTCTCCGCAACTTTTGGAGCGGTTTCGTAGGCAGCAAAGGTGTCGTGGTCTGTTATGGAAACGCAAGATAGGTTCTTATACTTGGCAAAGCTCAGGAGAGCTTCTACTGCAAGTGCGCCATCTGAATGAAGGGTGTGTATGTGTAGGTCTATGCTCAAGTACCCTCAAGGGGAGTTGAACCCCTATTCTGGGATTGAAAGTCCCATGTCCTAACCACTAGACGATGAGGGCGATTAAAACATAC
>Ga0268262_10001905_pt1 | contig 24789 bp, 20 predicted proteins | sample TergutNc150P3_FD_190354 | JGI IMG/M metagenome (GOLD analysis project Ga0268262, IMG submission 190354) | Nasutitermes corniger P3 segment gut microbial community from laboratory colony in Florida, USA - Nc150 P3 (SPAdes) (version 2) | ecosystem: Host-associated > Arthropoda: Insects >...
ACTACCATTCTGGGAATGTTCCCAATCGCTTTCCTCACCGGCGCCGGAGCGGAATCCATTCAGCCAATCGGCAAAACCTTTGTCGGCGGTCTTTCGATCAGCACCCTAATGACCCTTTTCATCATTCCCTCGGTGTACTCGCTTGTGAACAGCCGGCACGATAAAAAAAGAGCCCGCCTGGAAGTATAGCCCGAGCCGCCGTAAGGCAGCGAAGCGCATACAGATTTGTCAGGCGAAGAATGGGCGTTTACGGTAATTATCCATACCAGGCCTTGACAATATTTCTTGTTGCCTTTTATCGATATTTACATTTGTATCCTTACCAAGTAAATACATTTTTGTCGTTAATCTCCATCCACTGGTAAAGCAGACCCCATTCATCAAACGCCCCAAACGGGATCATGTGGGCGGCGTATAATAATCTTTATTATTTTATAAATCCATTACAACCCTGTTTCTTCCCGTTTCCTTTGCCGAATATAACGCTTTATCCGCTTCATCAAGTAATTGCGTATAAGAATTATTATCATTTGGCACATTGATTGCCATACCTGCGCTGATTGTTACATATTTTGAATGTGAACTCATTGGATGAGGTATTTTCATATCTTCAACACTTTGTACTAATGCTTTTCCAAATTCCAACGCTTCATCTTTGTCAATAAAAGGTAAAAGGCAGACGAATTCTTCACCACCAAACCGCGCGACAAAATCAGTTTCTCTTTTTACGTTATTCTTTAAACATTGAGCGATAGCAATAAGCGCCTTGTCGCCTTCTAGATGCCCTAAAGAATCATTATATTTCTTAAAATAATCAACGTCTATCATTAATACTGTTACAGGGAGATTTAATCGATGATTTTGTTTCCATATTAAATCTATGTATTCCAAAAATGAACGTCTGTTATCCAGTTTTGTCAATTCATCTATTTTTGCTAATGCACTTAACTTTTCATATGCGGAAGAAAGTTCTTCCGTCATTGTGTTGAAGTCATCGAACATTACCTCAACATAGTCCTTTTTCCCGTCCTTGCGTAAAGGTGCTATACGGATTGTAAAATCGCCGTTAGATATTTTTCTTGCCGCCTCGCTGATTGTCCTCATTGGGCGGTCCCATAAGACATAGCGGCAGATAGCAATGCTGGCCATATAAAGTCCTGCAACAATAAGTACATAACCACCAAGAATATTGATAACAAGCTGAGTATGAGATCCCAGTATTCCATTATCCATTAAGTAAATAAAAATCCAAATATGAAAACCATTGAGGGCTGCAAACCCCAAGAACATCAACAGATAAAGTTTTATTGACCAGTTACTGACATTAACACGGGGGTCTCTTTCATTTTTCATTTTATGATCTCCTATTTCGTATTATTGCTTGTTATGATATTTGAATTTTTTATTAAAATCAATATGTTTCTTCTTTTGCAAAATGGGTACTGGACGTTTGTTAAGGCGGGAAAAGACATACGTCCAATAACGGGACGTTAGCGAATAAGATATGACTTGTTTCGGTGCATACAGTAATGTCGGCTGGTTTTATCAAGCGGGGAAACTTTACCCTGCGGGCTCGGTTGAGGTTCCAGTCGATTTCACCGCGGAATTAAACAAACATCTCCGCCATCACAAAATCCTCGCCCGATGGGCATTCACCGTCATAAGGCAGCAGCATTTTAGATATTTTTTTCTTTAGACGATGTTGGGCTGCAGAGTCCGGATTCCCCCATCTTTTTTGGCAGCCCCGCGCTGTCCACTTTTTTAGGTTTATTATTAATGTATAAATGATAAAATAAATGCTGTTACCCTTGTCACCTGCGCCAACAATGTATATAGTAAAGGAGACGGAGGGTAGGATAGCGGCTATTCCGCCTGGTTTGGGACCAGGATGTCGGGGGTTCAAATCCCCCCCTTCCGAAAAAATTTCATTGGCAGACGAAGCGAAAGTCATGCGAAAGTTGGCTTTCGCATGACCTGGCGAGGATAACCAAAATAAGGTTTATACCTTTTACGGCGTATAGGTCCAATATAGTAATTTATCAAGCAAACTGTCGCTTTTTGGGATAGCGTTGGGCACCCAGTGTTCTGAATTTTCAACAAAGGCGCTCTTTTCTAATGTCATACTTCCCCTTATATATGCCAGTTCATGTGTGGTAGCCGGAACCGCAGCTCCCATGAGAGGAAAGGCGTGTACCCCAATTTTTTTAGTTGTTCCGTCTTTTGCCCATGATGAAGGAACCGCCAAAGTTAAAGCGGCTTCCAGTTTATTGGCCGCTTCTGAAATCGCATTTTGCTGGGCGGTATCTGAAGTAATGTTTCCTCTTATCGCGGATATTTTTTTGGTAAAATCGAAGATATCTACATACATATCCGAAGGGAAAGAAGTAAAGAAATAGCGTTCCACAGAATTCAGTATTTGGTTCATAACCGTATCTCTGGCCGGTCTTGTGGTTATCGCTTTCGCGACCGCGCCCGAAAAATCATTAAACCGTAAAAAAAGATCATTAACCTTTGACAATTGTATTTGTGATATTGTCGCCTTATTTTGTGATGCATACTGTTTACTGAACTGGTTTTGAATTGCGTTGCCAAGATCTGAAATCGATAAATTTTCTTTGCTTAAAAACCCGCTAAACAAAGTCGTATAATCCCACCCGGTAGAAGCTATTTCTCCTTCGGAACCGATAAATAGTTCAGCGGAATTCTTAATCTGATAGGCTACTTCCAATAACGCTCCAAAGCAGGTGTCAAAACCGATAACCGAAAGGCCTTTCCCGGCGACTGCTCTTCCAAAGGCGGGCAATGACATATACTGCCTGCTTGTGTCGTCAAACGCGACGGCTTTGACGGGCTCCGGAAGGTAGCTATTATTGGTGCCGCCGCGCCATCCTGTCCCATGACCCCACATGAACAAGGCGTAATTATCAGCCGGATAAACGCGTTTGGCAAAATCTATAAGCCTTGATAAAACCAGCGGGTCTGACATATTTAGCTCTGTTTCCGAATTTTTTGACAAACCAAGCTCAAAACAATCAATCCGTGATGAGCGAATTGTGGATGTTGACCCGTTTGGGTCAGGCTTTATTTCAAAAAGGCGTGTATCGCTCCAGTTGCCATTGGTCATATCATAATCATTATGGCGATCCACTAAGGCTAAAATTGAAATAGGAGCCGCGCCGTAGTTCACCGCTTCAAGCTCATTTATATCCGCAATAGCGGCGCTTTCCAAATCGTTATCCGCCGCCATGTAAATTATGAATGTCCATTTTCTTTTTACTGAAGAACCTTGTGCGCCCTGTACAAAACCATCTGTATAAGACATCCCTTGCTCGTCATTTACGTTTCCCCCACTTGCTCCTTGCGCGCCGTTTACATTTCCATCAGTTGTCCCCTGCGCGCCATTTACGTTTCCCCCACTCGCTCCTTGCGCGCCATTTACGTTTCCCCCACTCGCTCCTTGCGCGCCGTTTACATTTCCATCAGTTGTCCCCTGCGCGCCATTTACGTTTCCCCCATTCGCTCCTTGCGCACCGTTTACGTTTCCATCAGTTGTCCCTTGCGCGCCGTTTACGTTTCCGTCAGTCGCCCCTTGCGCGTTATTTACGTTTCCCCCAGTTACCCCTTGTGCGTCATTTATGTTTCCTTCGTCTGTCTTTTGCGCGTCATCATTTACATTTCCCGCAGATGGCCCCTGTGTAGCATTAACAAACCCGTTGGGTGTTCCCTGATCATCATAAATAATTCCCTGATAACAACTGACAGTAAGCATTAAGGTAACAATAAAAATCAGTATATTTTTCATTTTACCACCTCACCCTGTATTTGCCGTATGTATCCTGCCAGATAGCTCCGTCAATGTAACTTATTTCAGAGATATAGAAAAAATCAATTAAATACGGTTCAGCCGGAGCAATGTAAATATACTGATCAAGCGAAATACTTATTTCCCTGTTCTCCCCGGGAGAAATGAAATCGTGTTTGGTAATTTCAAACTTGTTGCTTCCAATAAACGGGCTTGTCTGGGTTTTTGTATCGAAAAGCATAAAACAAATCTTTATTTTTTCAACGTATCTTTCCGAGTTGTTTAAATACTTAAATACTATGCCCGCGTATTTAAATGAATTAATACGCTCGTATGTTTCTACAACAGGTTTTGATATGACAAATGGCGGTACTCCCGGTTGTACCACAGGCGTTTCTGTTGCGGTTGGCTGCGCTCTGGTTGGCTGCGCCGCAGGTGAATTCGCGGTATCCGTCTGGCCAGCGTTCGGCTGCGCTCCAGCCGGTTGCGCGGCGCTTGGCTGCTCCGCGGTCGGTTGCGCGACAGGCGGCTTTGCCACAGGCGATATGTCGGCGATAATCCATCCCGGTTGTTCACAAGCCATAAACAGAACGGCCATAAGCAGAAGAGCCAAGAAAAACAATAGGTTTTTATTGGCTCCCGACATCAGTTTACTTTGTTTTGTTTTCATCTTGTATTCTCCTTATAACAGATAAAAATTTTTGAACGTAAAGATCTTTTGAACCTAAATTAACGGCGTCTTCCAGGAACGAGGCGGCTCCTTCCAGATTATTTTGCCTGAATAAAATGGCAGCGTAGTAAAATAACATCTCAATGTTGTTTTTATCGATTTGATACGCCCTTTCAACAATTTCTTCGGCCAGCATGAAATTGTTGGCGGTAAGGGCTTCATCGGCCATGGTCAGAAGCTGGTTTTGTGACGGGACTCTTATATAAATTATTTGTCCCTTGTTTTTAATGATTACCTCGCCGGTATAATTTTCATAGCCCTTTTTTGATCCCTGTATTTCATAGTTTCCCAACGGAACTCTTAGCAGCGTAAATCTGCCGTTTATATCCGTGCTGCCCGAATACCATTTACCCAGAACAATTTCATAATTGGAAACCGGCCTGTTGGAAAAATCGTATACCATGCCGCTGATATTTATTAATTTGAATCCAAATTCAGCCGTCTTGCAGGCGGAATGTAAAATAGCAATAGAAACAATAACGGGCAGATACCATGATTTTTTTTCGATAGTAGTTTTATTCATTGTTTCCCTTTATAAATATCTTGTTTGTATTGGCATCATGGTAAAAAACTATATGCCCGGATGTATCCCTAATCGATCCTACCAGGGAATTTTCAGGCTTTGCCTCAATCACTTTTTTTTCCTGCGGCACAATCTTCGGGGTTTCCTCTTTATAGCCAAAAGCAACCGGAATCTTTGTCTTTTCATCTCCAAGGCTGTGTAAGGCATGAAATGATTCCCCGGATTTGGATAAAGAAACATTTACCGTGAAGAAATTATTCCCGTTTGCAATCGACACATCCATCTTTGTAATGTTTAGCGAATACTCATTGCAGAAGGCGGCGATAATTTCCAGGGAGCTTATCAAATTCAAATCTTTTGCCGTATACGCGATAGTATAAAAACTTTTCCTGTTGTGATCGGAAGGCAGGATTTCTGAGCTTATCGAAACTTTCTCTTTTTGCAATGAATCGGATATTTGGTTAATCAGCTGTATTGTCGATTCCTGTGAAGGGAATACGCTATTCTTCGCGGATGTATATCCTTTTCCGCCCAGATCAAACTGAATTGTTACAATCGGCTCTCCTTCTTTGTATTTAATGTCATGCATATCCAGCAAAGATAAAAATTCGTAACGACTGCAAATACCATAAACTTTCAATAAAGCTATTCCCTGTATTTGTACTTCTATAATCTGCTCGGAATCCTCATTGTACTTCCAATACGCCATCCTGCCTCCCGCTTCAACAATATCGCAGGAAAATTTTTCCAGCATTTCAATAGCGGACGGAAGGTATTTGGTTTCCTCCAACTGTTCGAAAGGCAGCTCCATATGAATTGTGTTCTTAGTGCCTTTTGCGGCAAGAACAAAAAATAAAGACAAAAACATGATTGCCGGAATACTTATACCCAGTGTTTTTATACCCTGTCGCTGCCTGTTCTCCGTGAATATGCCATGCCAAACCGGAATGAACCTTAACTCATCCTGTTGAGCCGGAAGAAGGTGGTTATCCGCTGACGATTGCCCTGCGGAATGTTCGGGAGGAAATGAGACCGGTCTGTTATTTTCGATGTCAAAACCTATCAATTCATCATCGATGACGTTGATTCCTCCGTTAATAAAGTCTTTTTTATGAATCGCAATAGCCGTGTTGGTAAAAAAGGCCGCTCCTTTATGAAGGATCCTGTATTCCTCAAGTGTTTCCCTGTCCATGACAGTAACCATAAACCACTGCGAATTATTAATCGCAAAGTGCTGCCAGTCAAAAACCGAAGCGTCCGAAAACGTAGGATGAAGTTTTTGCAGCTGCTCGTAAATAAACGGGCGGATAGATTTTCTTTTTATTTCCGGAGGCGCGGAAATAAAATACACTTCATGATCTTTTCTCGGAATTATTATTTTCTTCATGGTTTACATAACCCCAAAATTTCAATGTGTTCCCCCGCGATAAAACACGCCGCTTTAAGGGCGTAAAGTTTATCGTCCTTTCTCAATTCGCTTATCTCGCAGCTCTCCAGCTCTTTGGCGGCGCTTACGGATTTTCTCCAGCTTTCTATATCCGGATAAGGTTTCGCACATTCCTTTCGGAATGAGTCCGCGATAAATTGGATTGTATGCGCCGCGTAATAATCCGAGGCGGCTCTGCTCCATTCATTGAAAGCGGGTAAAAAGATTTGAGAAAACCCGAACAGAAAAAAACCTAAAATAACCAGCGCGACAACGGCTTCAATCAAGTTCATAGTTTGCCATAATCTCCATGTTTGACAATTCAATGTTATGAACAACACTTGCCTTGTATTTATTGGTAAATTGCCTTGTCGACAATATCCGGGGAATTAGCGATAAAGTAACCGAGGATAATACCATTATTAAAACCAATACTGTAATTACAGCGTTTCCCCTGTCAGTCCCACGAATGAATTTCATTACTTGTTTCTCCTCCTCCGCCAGTGCCATGCGACATAATGCTGAACGGTAAATTTTTATCGCCGGGGTTTTTGTAAACATAATCGTTTCCCCACGGGTCTTTAGGAATTTGCCTGTCGACGTAAGGTCCGTTCCAGCTTGCTGGAACAGGAGACAAGATCGGCTTTTCCCACAAACCCTCCAGGCTTTGGGTTTCCGTGGGATACTGTCCGCAATCAAGAAAGTACGATTGCAGGGCAAGCCTGAATGTTTCGATTTGGTTTCGGCACGCGGCTATTCTCGCCCTTTCAACGTACTTAATCGCGGAAAAGCCCACCGCCGCCGAGAGTATGAGAATAATTGTGATGGTGATTATCGTTTCTATAAACGTAAATCCCTCGTCCGCTTTTAGAATCGCTCTTGAAATCATAAGACGCCTCCTGAATAACTTAGTATTGGTAAAATAACCGTTGACATGATTATCAGCACATAAACACCTACCAAAACGATTACCGCCGGCTCAATGAGTTTTGCCGCGGCCTCACGGAGTTTGTTTTCTTTTTGCAGATAATGATCCCTTATGTTCCCGCTGATTTCATTTAAATTGCCGTTTATGTCAGCGATGGAAAGCCAGCCCAATACATAGGGAGAAAAACACTTGGTTCTGGCAAAGGCTTCCGAAAATGAAATTCCCGATACTATGTCTTTCTTTATTTTTACAAGGGCGCTGCCGTATTTCGTATGCCCAAGACTCATAACGCATTGAGAAAGCGCGTCAGTCAGCGTGATATTGCTTTTCATCAAAAAATCAAGAAGATAAAAAATCCTTGATTCAGGCGAGTCGTCGTTAAAAATTCTGAAATACACAAAGAAAAGAGAACCGCCGCCGAGCAGCAAAACAAGAGCCGCCAGGCCAATGCCGGTTTTCGCGGTTTCCACAATTATTGCCGAAAGAAGCCCGGCGGAAATAAACAGCGGCATACCCTTCAGGATGATCCCTATAGTTCCCGCTACAGCCAGAAAAACAATAGTTGCCGGATAAATCAATATATTCAATAAATTTTCCTTTGCCCGCTGTTTTCTCTGCAAATCTGAAGCAATCCTCCCAAGCACGGTTTCTATGCTTCCTGTCAATTCCGCGGCGGCAATCAGCGTGATGTACAGGGGTTCAAAAAACGCATTTCCCTCACCGATAATTCGCAGGCTTTCGGATAAGCCTTTCCCTTTTTTCATTAGCTTAAGCAGGGAAAAAGCGTTTTCCCTTACAGGCTTTTCTATGCCTTCGCGGGCAAGTATGCTTAACGCGTCAAGAAGTCCGGTTTTCCCCCTGAGCAGCGCAAGCAGCAGCTCGGAAAAACGCAGCGCGGCTGCTGCCCTTTTCACAGCCGCCCTCCCAGCTCGCGCCTGATTTCCGCTTCGGTTGTCAGGGCGGACAAAACTTTTTCTTCCGCGTCGTCGTAAAGCGTTTTAAAGCGCATATCATTCAGGCGCGATCGCAGTTGTTCAATTACGGCTCCGGCGGCAATCAAATCTTGCAGGGTGAGGTCAACGGATATAAACTCCGCGATCGCGGTTCTTCCCATGTAGCCGGTGTTTGAACAGTAACTACAGCCTTCTCCCCCGCAAGATAGGCATACTTTTCTGATCAGGCGCTGGGCAATTACCGCTTTAAGTACCGCCGCCACCAAGTAAGACGGTACGCCCATGTTTTGAAGGCGGTACACCGCTTCCAGGGAATTATTTGTGTGTAAGGTCGCAAAAACCAAATGCCCGGTTAAAGCGGCCCTAATCGCAAGCTCGGCGGTTTCGATATCACGGATTTCGCCAATCATAATTACATCTGGGTCCTGCCTGAAAATCCGGCGGAGTAACGCGTCAAAGCCCAATCCCAATTCTTCATTTACCTGTATTTGAATGATCCCCGGAATCCGGTATTCAACCGGATCCTCTATGGAAATTATTTTTGTGCTTTTGATATCAAGTTCTTTAAGCAGAGCAGCGAGGGTGGTCGTTTTTCCGGAACCGGTCGGACCTGTCACAAGGATCAGCCCGGAAGTTATGGCGAGGATTTTTTGCAGGTATGCGGCATACCCTGCGGAAAAACCAAGGGAGTCAAGGCTTAAGGGCGAATCGGAGCGGTTCAGAAGCCGCAGTACAATTGACTCGCCCCAAACGGTTGGTATTGTAGATATTCTGACATCAAGCGAATATGAATCGGTTTTTACGTCTATGTGGCCGTCCTGGGGCCGTCGGTTCTCAAGCACGTTAAGGTTAGCGAGAATTTTAAGCCGGGCGGAAACCGCTACTGCCCGTTCCTGGCTTATTTGTTTTACCGTAACCAATAGCCCGTCAACGCGGAAACGAACGGCGGTCTCATACGCGCCGGATTCAATATGTATATCCGAGGCTCTTTTTGAGATCGCTTCCAGAAAAATACTGTTAAGCAGATTAACAACCGGCGCGTCGTCCGCTACCTGATCAATTACCGACTCGCGGCTGTCGTGTACTGCTTCAGATAAAGAACTCTCAATAGGAGATTGTTCCTCGGAAAATAACTGCGACAATTTTAGGTTAAAAGTTTCTGTATCAAGTTCCTGAAACACACATTGCCATTCGGCGTAAGCTTTCTTTACCCTTGTTTTTAAGATCGCGTCGTTTACGTTTAACATTCCGAAATATATTGTTTTGTCTTCAAAGCGGGTAATTATTATCCCGTTTGCGGCGCAAAACGCGGGGGTGATTGAAAGGCCTTTCATTTTCCCCCCATGAACGGTTTAGCGGGCTGTTCAATGTACGGTTCCACAAGGCGGGTGTAAATTGAAGCTGTCTTTAGACCGCTAACTGTGTACTCGTCGTTGGCAAAGTCAACATGAGGCACAAGGTATATTATCATTTGCGAATCCTCAGTTGAATTGTTCTTGCTTTTAAAAAGCCAGCCTAAAAGGGGCAATTTAGAAAACAGCGGAAGCCGCTGTTCGATGATGCTGGAGTCGTTCTGCCTGAGGCCGCTTAATACAACCGTCTCGCCCGATCTCGCGCGAACCTGGGTTGTTAAAACCCGCTCGGACGTGGGCGGCGGATTACCAACGGCGGAAGGCGACTCAACTCCGCGTTTGGACACTGACGCCGTAACAGTGGTGGTGATCATTCCGTCGCCGGAAACCCAGCCTTTTATTTCAAGTACCAGGCCGGAAACGATTTCCCTTGTAATACCCGAATAAATCGGCTTGCCTGTATCAGGATCGATGTTTGAATCGCGGTACCGGTAGGTACTCGTATTTTGAAATTTAATTTCCTGCCCCGAAAGGCCAAACAGCGTTGTATCGGCAAAAACATTTGCCTGGTTGTCGGAAATGGCAAGGTTCAGCTTCGCCGCGAATTGATAGCCAAACACGGTTATAATGTCAAAATTCAAATTAAGCAGATTCCCCAACTGCCCGGTTACCATTGTTCTGTCGCCGGGGCGTATAAACCTTGCCTCGGCCTGGGCATTCCAGTTTAAGTTGCTGCTTTCCTGCACCTGTATGATAAACAAATCATAGCGAATGCGCGGCTGCGGCCGGTCAATAACTTCCAGGTCTTTAAGGAACAGTTCTTTTCTTTCGTCGCTTCCCAAAAAGAAAAAGGTGTTGCCGTTGCCCGCGTCAACCAGATCTTCCGGTTGAGCTGAAGGCGGCAGGAATTTATATAGGTCTTCGGTTTTTATATATTTTAGCCTGATGGCTTCACGGCGCCTGGGCAGGTCGATTGCCGTTACATAGCTCCGTATATCTTCCGCCGTTTCCTCGCTCGCATAGGCAAGGAAGGTATTGCTGGCTGGCAGCGAGGCAATCTGCACGCCAATAAAACGGCTCTGAATGAGCGGTAATATCTCTGTCGGCTTCCGATAAAGCACATCAAAAGATTGCCAGGTTTTCCCCTCGTTTTTTAACGAGGCGATTATTTCAGCCTGTTGCAGCGGGAAAATATAGATCATGTCCCCAATCTCTTTGTATTCGCCTCCTCCCTGTTCCAGAATTATCTTTAAGGTTTCATTAAAGCCCCTGCCTTTTAGCTTTATCCTTTCTATCATTTGATCGGGGCGTATAAAAGAAAGGTATTCCCGCCCGGCTGTCTGAAACAGCCTGTTAAGCGCTTCGCCTGTTCCGGAGCGTTCTATATCTACGTCGAAAAGTCCGGCATTTTCATTTATACTGACGGAGGAAGCTCCCGCTAACGAGAAAGAACCAAAAGGCGCGGCATTTGCCTTTTTGATGTGTATATAATTTTCAGCGGTTTCAACGGTGTAGTCGCTAAAAGGTTTCATATACAATTCCACCGCTTCCTGAGGATTCCCGGTTTCCAAATGCATGGACAGGCGGGTTTCAGGGAGTATATCTCGTATAATGGTGGCGTTGGTTTTCCGGCTGAGTTTGTCGGTCAACTGGGAAGCCGTCGCGTCAAGGGAATCAAGAATGATGCCTTCGTTGTTGTTTTCATCCCTAAATAAAATTTTTATTCTTGATACAATCCAAACATCTTTTGTTTTTTCAACAAAAAGGCGGCTTGTTAATAGAAACGAATCAAACGCCTGCTCGAAATTTGCACCGTTGTATTGAAAGCTTGCGGTTCCTGTAACTGTGTCGTCCCCTATAATGGAGATACCGGCGTATGTGGAAAACGCGTACAAGATTTCCCGAATTTGCTGATCGACAAAATCAAAACTAATGAGCTGATTTTTTCTGGCTTGCCCATACAACGCAAGGCATGAAACAACAAAAATAACAACCACAAACTTTAATCGTTTCATGACTATATACTGCACCAGGATTCATGGCGCTTCGATTTTTAGAAAAAAAAATGAAAAAAATTTACAATGGCGCTGCCAAGGGCCATTAACGGAATAAAAGGGATTTTGCGTTTCTTAAAGGCAATCATATAGGTAATCCCGGCAATACAGGCGCAAAAAACCGCCGCATACCACAGCCAGGGCCCCAGCACAAGGCCAATTAAAGCCGCATACCAGACATCGGCAAGCCCGAGCTTTTTTCCCGAAACAAAATAAGCGGCCAGAAAAACGAAAAGCCCTAGCAAAGCGCCCGCAGCCAAAACCTCAGGCGGAATAGGATCTTCAGACAGCAGGCAGAGCGCAAAAAAAACCGGAAAAGCAAGCGCAAAGGCAATTCGCGGAACCATGCCTGTTTTAATATCCGACATAGCGATTGCAAATGAGAATATAGAAAATAATAGTTTGATTAAAATTTCCGGAATCATCTGATTAATAGTACCTCTCAGAGAGCTACTGCGCGTAAATGAGAACTCATTTTTTCGTTTACAACAATATATGACATTTGTCATATAAATCTGACCAAAAACCTTAATTAAATCCGTATTCCTTACGCCACGCAAAAAACCTGGACATTGGGTTTTTGCGATTTAAGGCAGGAGGAAAAATGAGGGGAATAAATAAAAAGATTCTTATTTTTACGATGTTTTATTTTGCGTTCGTTGTACTAGCGCAGTTATATGCAAACGACTACGAGCTAAATCCTAAAGAATTATCAACATTCGATATAACGTTCTACGCTGAAAAACCCAAACTGTCTCTGGAAGGACTTTTTACATTGGAAGGCGCTCTTTATAACAACGAAGCGTTGCGCGGCAAGTTTGTTTTTGTAAACCTGTGGGCAAGCTGGTGCCCTGATTGCAAAAGAGAGAAGCCATCAATAGAGCGGTTATACAGGGAATTAAGTAATAGCCGTCTATTTGGCAAAGATGAACTTATCTTGCTGACAGTGTCGTTGGGTGAAGAACCGGATACGGTCAAAAGTTACATGACTGAAAATCAGTATAGCTTCCCTGTTGTATTGGACAGAGAAAACAAGATACCTAGGGAATACACCCCATGGATTCCAACCAATTATTTTCTCGACCCTGATGGGAACATCATTGCCCGAATGATCTGGGAAAAAGAATGGGACAGCGAACAGGCGCTAAAAACATTAAAGCGTCTGGTATCTATTACCTCTGCGCAATAGTAAGGGAGAAAAACATGAAATCATTGAAGATATATCTTGTATTATTATACATTTTTATTTTAGCGATAGTTGCTCCTGTAGTATTTAAAGCGGAAAATATTTTTGGGGATTGTTATTACAGGGATGTCGATGGAAACCGTTGTGATATCCCTTCCACCCCGGCTCCTCCCACAACCCCCGGCGATTCTACCGGCTCCGGTGACTCCAATAAACCAAGTACTCCCAGCGACTCTACCGGCTCCACCGACTCCAATAAACCAACTAGCCCAACAAATCCCACTGGCTCTGGTGGTTCCAATGGCTCTGGTAGTTCCAATGGCTCTACCGGCTCCACTAAGCCTACTAATCCCAATAATAGCGGCGACTCTGGCGATAGTGGTGATACCGATAGCAGCGGTGATAATGGCGGTAGCAGTGAGCCTTCGTCCACTCCTGATTTTTCCGCAGAGGCTTTGGATAACTCTCAGCAAGAGCTTAATAAAGGGGAGGCGAATGTAAGTTCTGCATCAAATGCGCTCGGAACTGCAGAAACCCAGGCAAACACTGAAATAACGGTAAACAGGTCTACTACCAATGATACAGAAAATTTGAAAAAAGCTGATGGCTCAGGTGACCCTGTTCTTGTAACAAGCGGCAGCTATCTTTTTGATGTTGAGGATTATGAGATAAACGGCAGTAATTTTGAGATTGGTAGAAAATATTTGAGTGAAAATAAAATAACCGGAAGTATGGGAACAGGCTGGTCATCATCGATAGACAGCCGGGTAATACGCGGTATGACTAAGGTAAATGCGGGGTTATTGGCTCAGGCAAGTTCACTTTTAAGTTCCGCGGCGCAATGCAGTGCGGGAATAAAAGCTGAAGCCAGTAATCTGCTGGCAGAGACAAAAGACATGGAGCCGGCAAGTCGCAAAGAAGCCGAAGAAACGCATGCTAAATTAATGGCAATGGCAAACTCGCTGGACAGTAAAATCCAGAGTGGAAGACAGAAACTGGCGGCATTACAGGCGATAAAAACGCGGGGAGAACAGCTTGCGGCGTTGAACAAGTACGCGAAATTCCGCGGGACTCCGGAATGTTACGAAGTGTTAGGTAACGAATACTTGTTATTAGTAGACGAAGATGGGATACCTCAGATATTTGTCCCTTCCGGAACCGGGGTATGGCTTCCCCTGAATAACCCAGAGCGGCTCTATATGCGGCTTATCAGTGTGGACGGAAAAGGCGCCGACAGCCTGGCTGGGTTTGTAGTGGAAGAGCGGGGCGGCCGAAAGAAGCATTACAACGGGTACGGGCTATTAACAGGAATAACCGAGCTGAACGGGGATCGTGTTGAAATCGTCCGGAACGCGGAACAGAAAATTACCTTAATAAAAGGGCCGCACGGCAGCGAGTGGGCTGTGGAGAATAACGGGGATTTTATCAGCGCTATAAATGGGCCTGAAAAAACAAGCGTGAAATACGGGTATAGTGGAAATGATCTCGCCTGGGTAAAAGATCAGGACGGGGACACAGGAAGCTATGGTTACACCGGAGGTCTTTTAAACAGGATAACGAAACCTGACGGGAGCGCCATAAAGATTGATTACGGATACTCAGGAAGCGACGGCTCTTTGATGGTATCGATTACAACCCACGAGGAAGGGGCAAGCGAGAAGTTTGATTATAACCCTTCGCAAAAGGCGACGACATATATTAACCACTCCGGGGTAATTACACGTTACTGGTACGATGGTAAACACCGGACAGTCCGGGAAGAGCACAGTGACGGGAGCGTGAAAACTTACATCTACAATGAAGCGGACTTATTGGAATTGGAGACGTTAAACGGCTTTGAGATACGTTACAGTTACGATGGGCGCGGTAATACTACAGAAAAGATATACTCAGACGGGAAAAAGGAGAGCTGGATGTGGAGCGGCAACGACCAGCTTTTAAGATATTCAGATCGCGATGGGGTTGTAACCGAGCTGCTGTATGATAGCCGGTGGAACTGCGTAGAAGTTAAGCGCGGCGGGCAGGTGGTTTACACAGCAAGTTATGACAGCAGGAACCGGCTTGTTGCAAGCAAGGAAGGAAACCGCTCCGAATATAGATACGAATATGACAATCGTGATTTTTTAACATCAAGGAGCGCCACAATAAACGGCAAAGAGATAAAGGAAGAGTGGAAGTACGATGCGTTTGGCCGTGTGCTGAAATATACCGATGCCCTGGGAAGGATATGGGAATACACTTACAACGCAAAGGAAACCATTGAAAAAACGCCTTTGGCTCTGGAAAGGCGGTATGAATATAACAACCGCAAAGACCTGGTGCGTATAACAGAAAAAGACCTGTCAACAGGCGAAACGAAGGAAAGTAAATATTCCTACGACAAGCGGCACTTGTTAACCGAAGAAAAGGACGGCTCAGGCAACGTAATAAAGTATACGTACCGGGAAGACGGAGAGCTGATAAAAAAGATCCAAGGGCCATGGTACCGGGAATACGAATATGAAGCCGGAGGGAGAATAAGCACAGCGACCAGTGGGAAAACAGGGACAAACAAAAAATATACTGAAAATTACGAGTACCAAAGGCAGGGATGGAACGAAAAGCGCTCGGTAACAATTAGCGAAGCCGGAACAACCGCATACCTGTTGGATCCTTGGGGGCAGGTTACGGCGATAACTAACGCGATCGGGGAAAGCTCCAGCAGAACGCTGAACGGCGCCGGGAACGCTCTTCGTGAACAGGCTTCGTCCGGGGGCTTCTACGAGTACCGCTACGACGCGCTCGGGAGGCCCTACCATGCAGGCCGGGAAGGCGGGCCGGCTGTCCAGGCGCGGTACAACCTTGACGGGAGCATAGCGGAAAAAACCGACAGGCTGGGAAAAGTAACGCAATATGCCTATGACGGCAGAGGGCTATTAACGAAAGAAGCCACAGCCCTTGGAGAGCAGAGGTACTTTTACGACGATGCCGGCCGCCTGATAAGGCAGGAGATCGCAAGCCGCAACAGCGTAACTTACCGCAACGATTGGAGTTACAACGACTCACAGCGGACTGTAACCGTAACAGCGGGAGGAATCTATTCTGAGACGCTTTACCTTAACGCCTGGGGAGAAGTAATAAAAAAAGCGGACGGCGAAGGAAACGAAACTAAGTACGAGTACGATAAGGCAGGAAAGCTGATAAAAAGCATCGACGCTTATGGGAGGGCAACTTCCTATTCATATAACGAGCTTGGAAAAGTCGCGAAAGTAATTTTTACCGACAGCACGGCAGAGGCATACGAATACGATCACATGGGGAACCTCCAGGAAATCCGCGACGCCCTTGGGGTATCATGGGCAGGGGAGTACGACCAGGCGGGTAGGCTTGCCAAAGAGACCGGAAGGCCAGGAATAGATAAGGAATACAAGTACGACGCCATAGGCCGCATAGTCGAAGTAAAAAACGGCGGGGAAATAACAGAGCGCTACAGCTACAGCAACCGCGGGCGCGAAGCGGTTTTTACCGACGCCCTGGGCGCAAACTTTACACAGCATAAGAATGACTTTGGGGAACTAACAGGCGAAACGAACCGGCTGGGAGACAGCCAGATGTATAGCTACGACGGTGAGGGGCGGGTAACGACAAGCGCCGCTTATTCCGGCAGGCAGACCAAAGCTGAATACCGCGATAGCGAAGGGATAACAATCACGACATACCCGGACGGCAAGCAAAGCGTTATCGAGCGGGATTTGCTGGGGAACACAATGCGCGCGGCAAGCGAGACAGGGACGATCAGGTACAAATACGACGCGGGCGGGAAACTGATAGAGCAGAATGACGAGGGCGCCGGGGAAATAACCCGTTACTCATATAACAAAGCGGGGCAGCGCATCAGGATGCAAAGCGGGAACAGGGATATAATATACAGATATGGGAAGAACGGGGAGCTCTTGAGGGTAACTGACAACAGCCAGAGGCTGGAAGTAACTTATGAGTACGACAGCAGGGGCCGGGAGATCAGGCGGGCCTACGGGAACGGGGTACGGCAGGAGACGTTCTACGATCAGATAGGCAGAATTGTCCTGATAAGGGAAATAGATTCGAGGGGCGGCTTGCTCCGCGCCGAGGGCTACTTGTACGATGAGAAGGGCAGGAGGAGCCACAGCGTGGACGAAGAAGGGCGCGTAACAAAGTACGAGTACGACAGGCAGTCGCGGCTTTCAGCGGTTCTGTACCCCTGGACAAAAGAGAAAGCCGAAGCCGACCGCAGGGAGGCTGAGGAAGCGGGCCTGTACTTTACCCTCGACAAAGGCAACGGGGAGCGCTACAGCTTTAGCGCTGCAGAACAGACAGCGTTACGTGAAATCCTTAACAAGGCGGGCCCAATGCGCGGGAACGCGGTGGCAAGCAGTCAGATGGCATGGCGCGAGTCGTATACTTACGACAGAAACGGAAACCGCGCAAGCAAGGTAACGCCCTGGGGCATAATCAAATACACGTACGACGCCGAAAACCGGCTGGTTAAGAAAGGGGACGTGGCATACACTTACGACAAGGACGGCAATACTCTGAGCGAGAAAGGGCTTAGGTACGAAGCGAAGTACGAGTATAACGGGCGGAACCGCATGGCAAGTTCAGCTGTAACAAGCTATGTGGGGAACGCGCATTCCGCAGCCAGCTACGCCTATGACGCCTTAGGGAGAAGGACGCTTACAGAGAATGAGGCAGGGCAAACCCTCCGTACCCTGTACGACGGCAAGGGCTTTGAGGCGATAAGGGAAGGGGAGACCTTCCGCGACGGGAGCTTTACTACCCGGTACGCGCCTGCTGAGGCAGCCGCCGGTGCGCTGTCGAACCAGACGACAGGGGAGAGGTACCGCTGGGTAGGGGACAACGAAAGCGCGAGGGCAAGAAATTCCACCGATGAGTACGCAGTTCAAAACACCCGCTACAACGGGCGCGGTGTTACGCTTTACGGGAATGGCGAAGCGGTGGCGGTGAGTTACAGTTCCGGCGGGGCTAGCCGTTCAATGTACATGGGCAAGGACATCATGGGGAGTGTGCGTAGCGTAACGGCAGACACGGGGGCGCTTGAAGGCAGGTACGAGTACGACGCGTTCGGTCAGCCTTACAAGGGCGACCTGACAGGCGGCATGAACCTTGGCTACACAGGCAAGCCCTACGACACAGCAACCGGCCTATACAACTACGGCTACCGCGACTACAAGCCGCAGGCAGCGAGGTTCACTACCGTAGACCCAATACGGGACGGGAACAACTGGTTCGCTTATGTAAACAACGACCCGGTGAACTGGAGGGATTTGTGGGGGCTGAAAGGTATGCACACTGAAGCAGTAGGAGGTGGTAGATCAATAGACAGTAGTACAAATGTAAACAACTTAAAAACGGTTCAACAAACGACGCGGGAGGCAGAAATATACCAAAAGGGAGGCGCTGGCAGATATGAGGGAAACGCAACGCCAACTACCACATACTGTAACCTAGCGACATTTGACATTGCCGAAGCAACTGGCTTTAATACCAGTGCCCTTTATAATGGCGCAAACCGTGATAATGTAAATGCAAACAAAGCAGCCCAGAATTTAGCAGCGGCAGCTGATAATGGAACAATTGTACAGGTTGGTGGAGCACAAGCGCAGGTCTTGGCAAATACAGGCTACACAGTTATAGCGGCATGGGAGAATACTGCTAAAGACAATAATGGTGATGAACTTAGTGGACATCTTGCTACAGTTAGCCCTAGTGGCTATGGGTCAACTACTCCAACGATATCTAATGTTGGGGAAGTTAATGGTATTAAGAGTACCACAAGTGCATTTGGTAATAATACCCCAATATATTATTATGATCCCAATCAGACGTTTACTTTTGATACTTCTAATATTCTAAAAACCAATGCAAAACCAAAAAAGAGTAATTAGGAAAGGAGATAAGTGTTATGAGAAACTATTTGTTTTTTTTAGCGGCAATTATTATTTGTACAAATTGCCAGAAACGCGAAGTCGCCATTGTTCAAGAAAATACTGAAAGCCTTAGCCCGATGACAGTTGGGGTTTCTGCGGATGCTAACGACATAATAACCCAGCCAGCACGGGGCACAATAATCCAGCCAGTGCAGGTGGAAGGAAAAACAATACAAGAAACGATAGAGAATTATGCCTTTCCACATAATCTACTAGTTGATCAAGGGCTATTTGCATTTCAAATTGAGGGGAACTTTGTTGGCTCCGGCAACAGGGAAATTGTCGCTTTTTATAAAGATATATATAACGATATAAACTCCGCTTTTTGTTTTGTTTGCGATTCGGCTGGAGAAATAATCGAAGGCGTGTATTACATAAAATATGGAACGATTGAATTTGACGAAAGGAATGACGCGGATACTGGCCTTGTTGAGATCACAAACTTGGGAAGGGAGATAACATATAAAGAGCGGGTAATAGGCCGTGTCAGCGATTTCAATGGAAACGGTAGAGAGGAATTATACTTGTATGCAAGATCAGGGAGGAACATCGAGCCAAATTTCTTCGAATTCAACGGAATGGAATTCGAGGAAATAATTAAGCTGAAGTCTCCTGATAGTGCCCCTATTATAAGCATTGACCCAAAAGAAAAGGTTATAACCTTAAGCATAAAGCACTATCTTAATGGTCCAGATGTAGATTTGAGTGAGGAAATAAATTCATATAGATGGGATGATACTGTCCATCAATACGAAGAATTAACCAGCGAAACCAAGAAGTATAGGTGGAATAGAACTCTCAAGGAGTATGAGGAGATAAAATGAGACGGAGCCAACCATGCGTGTATGTATTTGTATTTACTATAGATGAGGATTGTAATATAATTGTATTCTAGTGGAAAGAAAATATTCAACTTTAACAACACATTGTTTCCACATTGATGTAAAGATTTTCATCATTTATTATTTCTGAAAGGAAAATGCGGTATGCCACAAAGTAATTTGAAACCGGATAACGGCGTCATGCTGAACGCATATCCGGACAGCCTGGGGGATACGCTGAACGATATGATTTGTTTTTTGCGACGTCCGGAATTAATGGATGTTTTCAGTTCGTTCTATATTTTGCCAAGTCTATTCAATACGGATCTTGATCACGGTTTTTCTGTTATTGATTATGGGTTAAACGAGCTATATGCTGCTCAGGAAGACATTACCGCGCTCCGTAATATGGGGATTACGCTGAAACTGGATTTTGTTCTGAATCATTTGTCGGTTTTGTCAGAACAGTTTCAGGATATTTTGCGGAATGGGGAGAATTCAAAATACCGGGATTTTTTTATTGATTGGAACCGGTTTTGGGAAGATAACGGGGATATAACAAAGCAGGGGTATATCCAGCCGCATGAGCGTTTAATTCGTAATATGTTTTTCCGTAAACCAGGTTTACCTTTGCTAATGGTACGTTTTCCTGACGGGACAGATATTCCGTACTGGAACACTTTTTATCAAGAAATACGTTATGAACGTGTAGATGCCCAGGATTTAATGCACGCGGCAAGGATGCAATACGCGTCCGCGGTAAAACTGGCGGATATTATTAACGCGGCGTTGGAATCGGGAAAGAAGCCCGGTGAAATTTCTTTTGGCCCATACGAAAAATATGCCTTGCCGACGATTGCGTATCTAGAATCGCGCAGAAAATATCTGGGGCAAATGGATTTGAATATTAAGTCTCCGGAGGTATGGCGGTTTTATGCCGATACATTTAACAAACTTGCGGGATATGGGGCGTCTATTGTGAGGTTGGACGCTTTCGCATACACATCAAAAGAAGTCGGCAAGAAAAATTTTTTTAACGAACCGGAAACCATTGACCTTTTGAGGAAGATTAAAACACTTGCTGATAAACATAATGTAATGCTGCTGCCGGAAATCCACACTGGGTATGATGAAAAGGCTCACGAGAAAATTGCGATGGAAGGATACATGGTTTATGATTTTTTTTTGCCGGGCCTGGTAATTGACGCTTTAGAGCGTAGAAGCGGGAACAGGCTGGTTGCCTGGGCTAAAGAACTGCGGGAAAAGAAAATTTGTTCCGTCAATATGCTTGGCTGCCATGACGGTATCGCTTTGCTTGATTTACAGGGGCTTATTCCACGGGAAGAGATAGAAACGCTTATCCAAATAATAATTGACCGGGGAGGAATTGTGAAAAACCTGCATGGGCAAAAAAAAATGTATTATCAGGTGAACGCGACTTACTACAGCGCAATTGGCGGGGATGATCGCAAAATGCTGCTGGCGCGTGCGATACAGCTTTTTATGCCCGGTATACCGCAAGTGTGGTATTTGGATTTGTTTTTGGGTAAGAACGACCATGAAGCGGTGAGGCGGGTCGGCGAATCCGGGCACAGGGAAATCAATCGCACAAGGCTGACAGTAAAAGACGCCATACAAGGCCTGCAAAATGACACCGTGCGAAGGCAGCTAGATATGCTGCGGTTCCGCAACACATTTCCCGCCTTTGGTTTTTCGACGGAATTAACAGCCGAAACGCCGTCGGAAAATGAATTGATACTCCGCTGGCGGCAGCATGGATACCTCGCCTCATTAACAGCTGATTTGCGCGATTATTCATTTGCCATAAATGGGATAGCGCCTGACGGAACGGTTTGCTTCCGGTAACCGACATAATAATTTATGATTCCCTGCGCATCAGTTCGCAAAATTCGCGCAAAGAAAGAAACTCGCCGTTTTTAGCAACAATCAGTTTCGCTTTTGACGCCTGTGATATTAACGCCGTTTGCTCAATGTCAAGCACCGTCATTGTAAACGGATTGTCCGCGCCGCCGTCCCTGTTACGTGATTTACGGTGTTCCAGTGTTTCCTTTGGGGTGCTGTTCAAAAAAACAGGTATGTCTACCCCTTCCAGATAATCGTTGTTGCCGTGTGTCCACTCTACAAATAAAACGTTTACGCCGCTGAAATCTACCGCGTCGTACCATAAATCCGTTTCGTTGCGCCCCAGGCGTTTCAAATAAACCGGCTGGCCGCCGTTTTTGAATTGCGATACTATCCCGTTCAACTCGCTGAAATTTATCTCATAAGGCGTCCCGAGATACCCTTTCAATCCCGCGCGCCCCGCTTTTTGATAAACGGCAAGCCACGGATGGATAGCAGCTAAATCCGCGTCGGCGTCTGAAGTTTTTTTTGAAGCTCTTTCAGGATTTGATACCTTTCGTTGGAATAATAGCCGCCCGATATTAAGCCTCGTATGCCGCTGTACCTGAAAATACGCAGCCTTTCAACGTCGTTATGCATAGGTATCCTATGCGGGTAATTGTCCCCTGACAATATATACCCGCCTATACCCATGCGACCAATATAATGCGCCAAGAGCGATGCTATCTCCGACTTGCCCACACCGGAACCACCGCAGATCGATACGACGGCGCGCTCGCAAAAGTTTTCTTCCGTCACTGGTATCAGCAATTCCAGCAGGCGCGGAAAAATTTTACAGGCTTTTTCGATGTGGGTTTCATTGATTTTTATTTTATCGCCGGGCATATCGCCATGCGGCAGGTTAAGTGTATTTTCGATAGGTTCTGGCATCCACGGAAGCTTGGCGCGTATGCGCGCGCATACGCATCCGTCAGCCATTGCCGCCTTTTCCCGTAAGCCAGTCCAGCGAGCGCGGGATAAAGCGGTTCCAGAACACCCAGTCATGCCCCCCGCTTTCTTCCTTGTACGTATGCTTAATCCCAAGGCGAGTCAGGGTTTCGTGAAAATCACGGTTTTCGGCTATCAGAAAATCCTCTGAACCGCAGCACATATAGATGTCCGGCGCATTTTCAGGCTTTATGGCTGCTGCCAGCGCTTTAGGATCGTTGCGGCTGCCGATTAAGGCGCCGGGCTCGCCGAAGGTGTGAGCGTAATATGAATAGGGCGCTATTTGATTACCTTCGCCTTTCTTAAAACGCGCGATACCGTCTGTGATAAGCGCGGCAGAATAGCTGATGATGTTCCCGAATGTTTCAGGATAAGCTAACCCGCTGTGGATGGCCCCGAAGCCGCCCATCGATATCCCCGCGACTGTTATGTCATTCCGTGTTTTCGACAATGGGAAATATTTGTTAGCCGTCTCCGGCAGTTCACGGCAAATATAGTCCTCGTACATAACATTCCTTATCCTGTCATTAAGGTAAAAACTGTTTTCGCCGGAGGGCATTATAAACGCGACAGCGTATTTTGCGGACAGTTCTTGAAGCGGGGTGTTTTGGAGAAAAACGTTATGGTTTTCAGAATACCCATGCAGCAAATAAACGGGCTTGAATACTTCCGGCATCTCAGGCATAACGCCAGGCGGCACATCCGTTGGGATTATGACGGTAACTTGGGTTTTGCGTCCCAAAGTCCTCGCAAAAAAATCAATAAAAAACAGAGCCATACTAATCCTCCTAAAGCCTTATTACGGGCTTTTACTGATATATATAAGGGTCTTTCGCGTCGACAAATGTTACAGGCATTTGTGTCAGATCGGCCAGCCAGCCTGTCATATGCTTCATTCCCCACTCCTCGCTGCGCTCGTGGCCGATGATTATAAGCGCCCGCCTGTGGCCAAGCTGCGCCGCGTCGTTCGCGTAGGCAGGGAGCGTCCATTCCGTAACGTCACCGCAGACCATAACGTGTATATCGTGGGCTTCCATCGTCTGCGCCGGCATTTTTTCGCTGCCAAGCCCAAGCGAGCCGCCACCGACCAAAATGCCTACACGGGAGCAAGGCATATCCTGCTTGCCTACTATCCTGACTGTACTGATATGAAGTTTTTCTTTTAATTCATCGGCAAGAGCGCGAACCGTAGTTTCAGGTACATCGTAAAAATCAGTAAAGTTTTTTGCGAAGTCAAACGGCACACCAGCCTTAAATTCCGGCTTTGCAGATTGAGGCCGCACGTACCGCTCCCAGCCCAGCTCTTTCAATAACCCTTCATAAATTCCGTCAGGCGTATGCATGTGAATATGGTCATGGTACCGCCATACGGCTATGCCCGTCTGTTCCAACAGGGCTTTTTTGTCCTTGAACACGGGATCATCGGCCAGCCATTCGGTATCATCCGCGCCGCTGAACCATGTCGGTTCGTGGGTGATAATCATGTTCGCGCCTATCGCCTTCGCTTCGTTGATAACATCAATCGTCGCCATAAAGCTTGTTACGATACCCATCACTTCCATTGCGGGATCACCGCAGATAAGTATATCACAGGTACGCTCGAGCTTCGCCGGCAAGGCGGTGCGCCCGATTATCTTGTCTATTATTTGCTGAACTGTCATATTTTTCAACCTTTCACGGCGCCTACAATAACGCCGCGCACCAAGTGTTTCTGTAAAAATGGGTAAACTATAATGATCGGTAATATTCCGATAACCGCCATTGCCATGCGTATACCATTGCTTGGAAGCTGCATTACAATACGCTAGTTAAACCGGTATTCTGAGAGGATGTAAGGAACTGGATATTGTTCATCATGCGTATGAGCAGGTTTTGGATTCCGTAAAATTGCGGCCTGTCAATATAGTAAAAGGCGTTTACCCAGTCGTTCCAATAAACAAGTCCCGAAAACAGGCCCACGGTCACCAAAACAGGCACACTTAAAGGCAGGACGCAGTTGTAATAAATCGCCAGCTCGCCCGCCCCGTCCATCCTTGCGGCCTCAATTAGCGCCGATGGTATGTTGTTTTTATAAAAGTTGCGTACCAATAGCACGTTAAACGCGCTCATCAGATAGTTGGGGACAATCAGCGCCGTATAAGTATTGTTTATGCCGAAAAAACGTGTGTACAGCATATACTGGGGCACTATTCCGCCTG
>Ga0268262_10001906_pt1 | contig 24785 bp, 17 predicted proteins | sample TergutNc150P3_FD_190354 | JGI IMG/M metagenome (GOLD analysis project Ga0268262, IMG submission 190354) | Nasutitermes corniger P3 segment gut microbial community from laboratory colony in Florida, USA - Nc150 P3 (SPAdes) (version 2) | ecosystem: Host-associated > Arthropoda: Insects >...
AAAAAAGCCGTAGTCGGGAAACATGACCCAATGGGTCGTCCTCGCATATACGGCTTTTCGGCTACCGCCTGCTTATAATATCGCATAAATTTACAAGTTTGTCAACAATTAACGACCCGCTTTTGGTAAGCTTCGCGCTTGTCACTTTCCCCCCCAAAAACCTCACACAAAGATCACAAAGGTATGGTATTCGGGCTGATCGTGCTTGTACCACGCTCAGCCTGATTATATCGCTTTTCCCTTTGTTATTTGTTACTTGGTACCCGGTGTGGACGTATTGACAAAATATAATACATTGTGTAACATAATTATAGGGACAAAATGAATTTTGAATGGGACCCTAAAAAAGATGGTGTATAATGGTGAAAGAAACACTGCGGGCTGGACAAAAGCCAACTAAAGCGCAGATCAAAGAGATAAGAATTGCGGAAAAAAGACCTATAACATACACGGATGATGCTCCTCGTCTTACCAGTAAGGAGTTAGCTGAATTCAAGCAGATCAATGCCGAAGGCAGAAAAAAGATACCTTGTACATTACGAATATCAAAAAAATCCCTTGAGTGGTGGAAATCTCTTGGCGATGGATATACCGCCGCTATGGCGCGAATGTTGGAAGACGCTCAAAATCATCCTGATATTTTGAGAGAAATTATATAACTGATATCAAGGTTCACTTCTCCCCCCCCAAAAAAACTTCACACAAAGATCACAAAGGGGCGCCCCACGCTGCCCCTGGTGTACTCACATCAAGGGGTACACCAGGGAATTGGGGCGCCTGGCGCGCCTTTTCTGACAGTTTATTGGCTTTTTTTTAGTTTGTTGGTAACAAAAAAAAGTACTGCGCTGGTGATTAATAAAGCAACTGTTAAAATAATTTGCCATGCCATAATATTACCCTCCTGACCATGTCTTAATTATATCAATAACCGAAATTAAGCCAAGTATTCCAGCCCCGGTTGCCGCGCCATTTCCAACTTTGATCAGTATAGATGGCTGCTTATTGGCAACTTCCAGCAGGGAAATAATTTTGTCCAAGCGTTCCAATAGTGATTTCTCATCCATACAAAATAATCAACTGGCGTCGTTATCCGTAAACTATATTTTCCTTTCTAATACCTTTTTATATAATATTTCTTCTAAATTTCTTCTTTGATCAATTATTGAGATTATCTTCATTTCGTTATTTTCTACTTTATAAAATATTGCCCATGGACTTATGTTTAGTTGATGAATATTGTTTATCCCAAAATCCATTAACATTGGGGCTATTCTTCTTCCTGTCGCGTTCTCTGAAGCCTTTTTAACCCCATCGTCAATTTTTTTGAATATTTTTTCCGCAGCTATCTTCCCTGTGTTATATTTTATATAGGAAATTATTTCCAGGAGTTCATTACCGGCATCTTTTGACCAAATAATTTCCATATATATTAACCCAGGATTGCTTTTACTTTTTCTTGTATTTGCTCATGAGAGTAAATACGTTTGTTCTTTATGTCATTCTCTCCAATAGATAATATTTTTAATAAATTTATTGTATTAATAATATTTTGATATTGTTTTACATCCATTAATACAGCCTTTGCTTCTCCATTTTGAGTTATAACCATAGGGTTATTTTTTTCTTCTACTTGCCTCATTACTTCGGCGGTATGTGATTTTACATAAGAAATTGACTTTATATCTTCAACCAGGTTGAGCATTTTTTACCCCTGTTTACAGTTATATCAAAACCCCCGCAATGCGGAGAAAATCCTTTGACTTTTTTATAGTACCAAATTTAGTTCATGCTGTCAAGTATTATTTTTTCCGATGTACCTTCCCCCCCAAAACTTCACACACGCTTAATAAACGCATTTTTTAAATGACCGCGAAAGCGGTCTACCTAGCCGTGTAGATCAATGATGCCGCATAGCACGCCCAAAAACAGCACGGCGTTAAGCCGTGTTTTTTGTTATAAAGGTGACTGGGCGTAGCGCAGATGAAAGCCCATCCTCCAACCAATGCACGGCTGCTTTAGCAGCCGTAGTGCGCGGCACCAGTAAATGCCGCAATTGTAATAAAGGTAAGGCAGCCTTTAGGCTGCCGTCAGTGCGCAGACACAAAGGTACCAAGATCACCAAGGGGCGCCCCACGCTGTCCCTGGTGTACTCACATCAAGGGGTATATTAGGGAATTGGGGCGCTTGGCGCTCGGCGCGGCAGCGCGGCGGAAACGCACAATTACTCTTTCCGTATATGCAGTTCTTTAAGGATTTCTTTTGCCAGTATATTATCAATTTCACCATGCCGTGGAACAGATACTTTTTTCCCGGTTGTTATTTGTCTGTAAATATCATGTTTCGAGCCGCTTCGAAAAAAGACGACTCCGTTTCCACCAAGAATTTTTATAAACTCGTTGCGTTTCATCAGGCAATTTTAAGAACACCGTGATATTTGGGTTCAAGCGTACCATCCTGTATCCATCCGTAAATCTCTTCAAGGTGTTCTTCCAGGTCTTTAATATCTTCGCCCTGTGTTGGATATTCCGGGTACTCATCAAGATGGCCGACTAAATATTTTTCACCTTTCTCGTATGTGTATGACAGTTCCATAATACAACCCCTATTATAGTATTACCTGTTTTTAGTTTTTTTTCAAGTACAATATTCTCCCCCCCAAAAAACTTCACACACGCTCAATAAACGCACTTTTTAAATGACCGCGAAAGCGGTCTACCTAGCCGTGTAGATCAATGATGCCGCATAGCGTAGCACCAGTAAATGCCGCAATTGTAATAAAGGTAAGGCAGCCTTTAGGCTGCCGTCAGTGCGCAGACACGAAGGTACAAAGATCACAAAGGAGCTTTCACTCGCAGTCTCGCCCTGCCTGCGGCGGGGTGGGGCGGCTATTCAACCAAAGTAATTCCAACTCCGTTGGAATTACAGGTGACACCATTTTCCACGGTGATTTTATGCGGCCTTTTGCTGTATTTTTAATTGTTCATATAAGTATTCGGGAGCAAAGTCAACTCCATTATCCCAGCATATTGTATCCAGCCCTGTTTTTACTGTTCTAAATTTTTCCAAATCAAGCAGTTCCCGAATAATCTGACGATGGTCATTTTGTAATTTATCGTAAAAATCTATTACGCCTGTTGTTCCATCGTTAAATTCAATATAAACTTTATAATCTTCCTTTAATTCAGACTTTACAACCCAAATCATATGCTCTCCTTACACCAACGGGTCAATTTTAAAGTATTCTCCTGTGGTTTTCACCATATCCCAATCTTGCATAAGTTTTTCTTTATACAATTCCGCCCATTCTATAACTAATCCTAATATTCGGGCAGGTAAATGTCCCTCCAATACTTTCAATTCGCTAATTGATATTAATGCCCTATCATCGTTATATCGCGCATGAAAATGAGGTGGATTATGATCATCAAAATACATCAATATTGATATACCCAAAAAACGGCTCAATTCCGGCATATTTTCACCATAATTCATTCAGTCATTATTATCAAGTCATGTGACCAGTCACGTTACTAGTAACGTAGAGGCGCCCGTATAGATGAGTAAAAACGGTACCCGGTACCCCCTTCCCCTCCAAAGCTTCACACAAAGACACAAAGGTACAAAGATCACAAAGGCTTTCATTCGCAATCAGGAATTTCCAAGGTGACTGACACCGATTCGAAAGGTTTTGCTTTCACTCGCAATCAGGGATTTTCCCTATGGGAACAGAGCAAAGCACCCCCACCAAATAAACGCGCCCGAACCGGTGAGGGCGTTTTCGGAGTAGCTTCTTAATGGTGTAGGCCCGATAAACGTTTTATTTTGAAAAAAGGTTGTAGGCCGTTAAGGGGTGTTGACGGATAAATGCGACAGGTTCCGGCGCACAATAAATTCCACCGCATACAGAAAATGCCGACTGGATTTATCCAGCCGGGCGCGCCGCGGTGACTGACACCTTTTGTATTTTTTCCATATCTACCTGTAATTTTGCCAAAAGGTGACTGACACCGATTCGATATAGGGGCTTATGCCGTGCCGCGTATCTCCAAAAACGCGCTCAATATTTCGCGCGCAAGCTCGGGCATCCTCCGTGAAACTCCAGGCTGTTCAACGGACAGTAGTACTCCGTGGTAAAAATTTTTAAGTTTATGATGTTATGTCAGGCGCCCGGCGTGACCTATGTTACGGCTGTCTCGTCCACGTTGTGCTTGACGTATCTGGTCTCGTATAGGTCCCTATGCCTCCGGCAGTATACGCAGTCTGCAAAGATGTTGTATTAGCAGCGTCAATAAACGCATCTGAGTCGATAATAGTACCGGCTCTTTCAAACTTTACATTGGTAAGGTTTAAACAAAAGTAAAAAGCATCCCGCCCAATGCTGGTAACGCTGTTCCCTATGGTTACGCTAGTAAGGCTGCTGTATTCAAAAGCACTATCCCCAATACTGGTAACGCTATTAGGTATGGTTACGCTGGTAAGGCCGGTACTCCTAAAAGCATACACTCCAATGCTGGTAACGCTGTTGGGTATGGTTACGCTGGTAAGGTTGTAGCAACCGGAAAAAGCGCCATACTCAATGCTGGTAACGCTGTTCGGTATGGTTACGCTGGTAAGATTACCGCAATCGACAAAAGTACCAACCTCAATGCTGGTAACGCCATTGGGTATGGTTACGCTGGTAAGGTTGGTGTTGTAAAAAGCACCACTCCCAATGCTGGTAACGCTGTTGGGTATGGTTACGCTGGTAAGGTTGTAGCAATTGGCAAATGTATCATTCCCAATGCTGATAATGCCATTGGGTATGGTTACGCTAATAAGGCTGGAGCACTGTTCAAAAACACTATCCCCAATACTGGTAATGCTGTTGGGTATGGTTACGCTGGTAAGGTTGTTGCAACCGGCAAAAGCGTGTTCCCCAATACTGGTAACGCTATTGGGTATGGTTACGCCGGTAAGGTTGTAGCAACCGGCAAAAGCGTGTTCCCCAATACTGGTAACGCTACTGGGTATGGTAAATGTATTGCCTGTTTTCCCTGCCGGATATTGGATGAGAGTATTTTTACTTTTATCATATAATATGCCGTTCTCTGCTGTATACGCGCTATTATCAGCGTCAACATTTATTGCGGTAAGTTTGCTGCAATAGGCAAAAGCACCATTATCAATACTGGTAACGCTATTAGGTATGGTTACGCCGGTGAGGCCGGTACTCCTAAAAGCATACACTCCAATACTGGTAACGCTATTGGGTATGGTTACGCCGGTAAGGTTGTTGCAACCGGCAAAAGCCCATTCCCCAATACTGGTAAATGTGCTATTGGAAAGATCAAGGTTGACGTATATGTTACTGTTGTCTGTAAGCGCTTGTGCGGCGCTTCCGGGCGAAGCGGGATCGCCAAGATTGCTCACGTTCAGTGCGATAAGATAGGGAGTGGCGAGGGAATTGTCGGATTTGCTGCCCAGCCATGTCGCCATATTCGCAATGGAGGTAAAGGTTTCGACATGCGGCGGCAAAGTATTGTCGGTGGTGGTGATGGCGCCTGTTCCATAAGGAGCAGCATAGTTGGCTGTTCCGCTGTTATTGTAAAATGCCACGCCTTTGAGCGTTGCTGAGCCGGTCACTTTATTTGTCAATGCCGCGTTATCAGTACCGTAAATAGTGCCGCCGCTCATGGTAAAGGTAGTTGTACCACTCTGGGTCATATAAACACCGCCGCCGCTATTGCCTGCGGTATTATCTGATATTTCGCCGCCATTCATGATAAAGGAGGCGTTGTTACCGCTGATGGAGGTAACATTCACGCCACCGCCGTAACTGCCTGCGGTGTTTTTTATTATTTTAGCGCTGCCGCTCATGGTAAAGGTTCCTATTCCGGCTACATATACGCCGCCGCCGCTACCAGTGGTAGTATTGTCTGATATTTCGCCGCCGCTCATGTTAAAGGTTCCTTGAAGATACACGCCACCGCCGCCAAAGCTGCCGCCTGTGTTGTGTATTATTTTAGCGTTGCCGCTCATGTTAAAGATTGTAGTAGAACCGGCTACATATACGCCGCCGGTATAGCCTGTATTACCTGATATTTCACCGCCATTCATGGTAAAAATTCCTGACGAAATATACACGGCGGTGGCGCCAGTGGTGGTGGTGGAGCATAAATTGCCTGATATTTCTCCGCCGTTCATGGTAAAGGTTCCGTTGGATACATACACGCCACTGCCATAGGGGCTACTGCTGGTAAAACCGGTAATTTTAACGCCTTTATTCATGGTAAAACTTCTGTTATTACCACCGAGAAGGTCCATATACACGCCTGTACGATTTGATGCGGCTTCTGCGTTACCCCCGTTCAGGGTAAGGGTTCCGGTACCATTGCCCTCCAGAGTAAGGGAACTGTTCGCATTACTGACGCTGAATAGCCGGAAATTTCCGGCTGATGCGGTGATGGTGCGGTTCTGATTCGTTTCAACGGTCAGCTTTATATGTTTGGCAGGTATGGTATAACCGCCCGTCATGTTTGTTCCCGCTTCCGGCACGGTTATATTCCGCAAAATGACTATTTCGGTGGGGACGGTGAGAGAGCCGGAGGAGAGGCTGGAATCAGTTAGAGCCGCGTTAAGGGTAGGGTAATCTTTTATTCCGATGACTCGCGCCGCAGGTTGTGGTGTTCCCGGCAGGGTATTGTCGGTGGTAGTGATTGTGTCGTTTGCAACATATATACCGCCGCCGTAAGCGCCGGCAAATTTGGCTGTTGCACTGGCTGCAACAAAGATAGCCGCGCTATAGGGTGTGCCGGTCGCGGTGTTGGAAGCAAACCCGGTCGGCGCATTAAGGCCGTAAATGGTGCCGCCTTTCATTTCAAAGATTGCGTTGGAATTGCTATATATATACACGCCGCCGCCGCTGCCGGTTGCGGTGTTGCCTTGTATAGTGCCGCTTTCCATGGTAAAGGTTCCGCTGCCTACATACACGCCGCCGCCGCTGTCGGTTGCGGCGTTGCCTGATATTTCACCGCCGCTCATGGTAAAGGTTCCGTTGCCTACATAAACGCCGCCGCCGTTGCCGTTGCTACCGCTGGTGCCGGTTACGGTATTACCTGATATTTCACCGCCGTTCATGGTAAAGGTTCCAGAAGTTACACACACGCCGCCACCGTAGTTGCTGCTGCACATAAAACCGGTAATTTTACTGCCCTTGTTCATGGTAAAACTTGAGGTGATGTTGTTGACATATACGCCCTGGCGGATTGACTGGGCTGCTTCATTATTTCCGTCCAGGGTAAGGATTCCGGTACCGTTGCCCTCCAGGGTAAGGGAAGAAGGGGTGTTAGTAGCACCCACGGTAAACACCCTGGTATTTCCGGTATTTCCGGCGGAAAGGGTGATAGTACGGCTCTGATTCAATTCAACGGTTAGTTTTATGTTTTTATTGGCGGGTATGGTGTAGCCGCTCGTCCTTGTCCCTTCGGGCATGGTTATATCCTGCAAAATGACTATTTCGGTGAGAGTGTTGGGGATGGTGGAATCATTGATAGCCTCATAAAGGGTAGGGTACTGTTTCTCTCCGATTCGCGCGACTCCCTTTACCGTAACCGTAAAGGTCGTGAAATAACCGGTACTGGTGTGGGTGATCGTAATCGTTTGTGAACCGACTGTGTTGGCGTTATAAGTAGTGGTGAACGCGTCAAGAATAACAGAACTGGTATTGTCGCTGTAAACCGCGCGTATAACAAGAGCCAACTGCTCGCCCAATGTATAGGTGCTTTTTGAGCTGGGGTCAACTGTTATGCCGGTCATAACGGCGAAAAAGTTTTCTTCGGTAAAAGTACGGGTATAGGAACTTGTCAGGTTTTGATAAACATGCAGTACCTCGGCGCGTTCAATCGTTTTTGCGTCCATGGTTAAATTGAACGTTACATAATAATAGCCTGAGTCCAATGAGGTGGAACTGTTTGTACTGGCTGGTGGCGTGGCGCCTGTAAAGTTATAGGTACCTACCGTTCCGCCCGATGTTTTCTCAATAGTCATGCTTGCCGCGCTGACACCAGTCGGATAGTCAATGTTCCATGAAAAGGTACCTTTCCCGCTGCCGGTGGCGATTGGCTCAAGCTGTACGGTTTTGGCAGTGGTTTGACCGCTGGTAATTACTATTCCTGTTACTTGCGCCTGCGCGATCATTTTGGTTCCCGGCGCATCTATATAGGCGCTTACGGTTAAATTCCATGTTCCCACGTCCAGCAAAATCGGAGTGGAAACCTGTGTATGATTGACAGGCCCGGTACTTTGGGGCGTTGTGCCGGATTTGGTAAATTCCAGTTTATAAAAGAGAACATCCTTATCGGGCATATCCGGCATAATGGTCCGCGATGATTCCACGCCGTCAATGTGCAGGGAAAAATAGCCCATTCCCTCCGGAGCCTCGGTTTCGGTTTTTTCATCAAAAGACAGGTGATTCGGACAGCCCGAAAAAAATAACAAGCATGCCAGCGTAACGCTTAATGGTAATGTATATTTGTTCATCATTTTTCCGCCTGCCTTATTGAACTATCGTAAAGGTAATGGTCCTGTTATACGGAACACCGCCCTTGTGCGCTATAAGCGTCAAGAGGTGATCCCCAAGCTGGTTATATCGGGAATCCTTCGCGTCCAGCGTAAATGAATTGCCTGTTGCGGTAATGGTAGTTCCGGATATTTTCCAGCTAACATTGGTAAAATCGTTTGGGACTGTAAGCGTTTGAGTGCCTTTTCCTGCGCGGCTCAGCGTAGGCCCGGTTATATTCGGCGCGGCATCGGTAATTTGGGCAAGAGTTATGGTAATAACGGCGCTGCCGGGTAAAGGCGGCAGGGTTTTGTCGGTGGTGGTAATATCGTTACCGGAAGTTCCGGAACCATACCCTTTCCCCGCGTAAGCGCCGGCGTAGCTGGGTGTTGTTCCACTGTATACAAAGACAGCCGCACTGTTGGACGACGTAGAGGTCGCCGTGTTGGGAGCATATTCACTCGGCGCGTCAACGCCGTAAATGGCGCCACCGCTCATGGTAAAGGGTCCGCGGATATACACACCGCCGCCCTCGTATGCAGTATTACCCGATATTTTGCCGCCGCTCATGGTAAAAGTTCCGTTAATGGTAAAAGTTCCGTTACTATATACATACACACCGCCGCCATTTCGGGACGCAATATTATTCTTTATCTCGCCGCCCAACATATTAAAGGTTCCACTCATTACATTTACCCCACCACCAGCATATGATACACTTGAACCAGAACCGTTTGCGTTGTTGAATGCTATTATTCCGCCCAACATATTAAAGGTTCCACCCTCAACAAACACGCCACCACCGCCGTGGTGAGTGTTATGCGATATTTCACCGCCGTTCATGGTAAAGGTTCCATTACCATCTACATACACAGTGCCTTCGGCGGTGTCACTTTTAAAACCGGTAATGATAACGCCCTCATTCATGGTAAATGTGCGGTTGACATACACGCCATGGCGGCGGTTTGTCGCATCAGCGCTGCCTCCACTCAGGGTAAGAATTCCGCCGCCGGTGTTCGGACCCAGGGTAAGGGAATTATCGATATTATTAAGACTAAACAGATAGTACTTTTCGCCGGAAGCGGTGATAGTGCGGCTCTGATCCGCTTCAACGGTCAGTTTTATGTGTTTATAGGCAGGTATGGAATAGCCAAAGACGGTTATGGTTATTCCCGTTTCCGGCACGGTAATATCCTTCAAAATGACTATTTCTGTAGGGTTGTCCGCAGTACCCTTGGGAAGGGCAGGGTCGTTAATGGCCGCGTAAAGGGTATGATACAAAGTTCCGGTAGAAGTAACGCGCGCCGCCGGTTCTACCGCCTTTATTGTACCGGTGTCCGGGTTGATGACGAAAATGTCATACCCCAAAGGCGCGCCGGGTCCGTTGGCGGTAGAAATGGGCTGGGGCTGAGCTGAACTATTCATAAAGTTTACGGTTGTAAACCTTTCTACGGCAGTTGTAGTAACGGTGCCTTTCAGTACCGGTTTATCGAGCCAGTAACCAATGACCGTATTCATATCGGGGGAGTTCCCTTTCAGGTTAAGGCTGGCAACACTGCCTGTCCAATCTGAGCCCATGTTTACGGAGGAACAACTGTCATCGCCTGCCGCCCACAGGGTAAGTTTTTGCACTGCGGCATTGTCAGACAAGGACAATCCCATAGCGAGGCCGATATTTATTTCGCCAGGTCCGGCAAAGGTAATATTACTCCCGATGGCCAGTTGCGCGCTGTTGGTTACCATAAAGTCGCCGCTGGATAGGGTGATTGTTACCGCTTTTTGCCCTTCTATAGTCAGCGAGATACTGTTCGCCAGGGAGATCGCTGACGAAACCTCAACATCTGCGCCCATGAGCAAAGTGTACGCGTCGTCGGAAGCGGCACCATTAACATAGCCAACCGCGGCGGCAACATTATTCTCGCCGGCAGATTCAATACGACTGGAAATCCACTGCGCGGTCAGCGTCATGTCTTCGGTTACCGGATCATCATAATCCCATTTAACGCCATTGTAGTACCAGCCGTCAAAGGTACAGATTTCAGGCGGCGTACCCGCGTACAGGCCCGCCGGTGTTGGTTTGTTAATCTTCGGTTCGCGATCAAGTCCTATCTGTTCGCCGTGCCAATAATTTGCCAGAAGGTTCTCTGGGGTAATTCCGTCATTGTAGTCAAAGGTAACCGTATATTTGATATTGTTAAAATGTTTTTCCTCAAATTTATAAATGAAAGAAGTTTCCAGATAATCATATACATGGATAAATTCTTTGAAAGTAATTACCTTCGCGTCTTCCCGCCTAAGGTTAAAAATTATGCGATAGTAACCGGTTTTAAGGCTGAGGGAGCCCTGGGAGATCAGGGCGCTATCATCAAGCGGCGTTGCGTCGTTTTTGAGGTAAACTATTTCCTGATCCGTCCCTGTTGCCGCCAACGGATCGATGGTCATGGAAGCTTCATGAAGATCGGCGGGAAATTGTATCTCCCAACTGAATGTTCCCGATTCACCGGCGGTAACCATCGGAACGAGGGTCATAGTCTTAGTCTCGTTTGCCCCCTCAATAACGGTAATCCCGTTCAACTGCCCTTTGGCGGCGGCCTGGGTTTCCGCCGTGTCCGCGTACGCGATTACCTGTATGGTATAGGTTGCGGGTTCCAGATAAAACGGATTGTCCAGATTATCGTTGGTGCGGCTTTCCGTTTGCGGCGGCAGGGTTCCGCCGTTTGCCTGGAATGTAACCGTATACGCCTGAAATTGGGACAGGCCGATAGGAAGTACCGTCCGTCCGATCCCGTTCACAATCAGGGTAACGGCGCCTTTTCCCGCCGGAATGGACTGCGGCGAGCTTTGCGCGGCAAAAGGATTTTGACAGGAAAACAGCAACAATGAGCATGAAATAAATAACAAAGTCCGCGCTAATTGCTTTTTCATGGCTTCACCTCAAACTCGACATTTGTGCTGTACGGTATGTCGTTTTTCCATGCTTCCACGGTGATAAACTTGGTACCGATCATATTATAGCGGACATCCGATGAGTTAAGCGTAATGGTTGGTCCATCCGCCAACCAGGCAGAGTTGTAATACCAAGCAGCGCCCATAAAATCGGCAAAGTTGCTTATCGTAAGACTTGCCGTGGTAAGCCCATTGGCGCCAGAGCGGTGTATAATTACGCCGGTGGTTATGATCGGCGACTTATCGGTATCGGGGTAAAATTCAAAACTGATGCCCTGACCGGCAAGCCACTTTGCGTAAATCGTCGTGGGGCCGGTAATGGTATCCGTGGCAAAATTCCACTCGTTGATGAAGGCCGCTTCCTTGTACCAGCCGTCAAATATAAAACCGGTTCTGGCGGGGTCCGCGGGTTTGAGTACTTTATAGTCGTAAAATATGGTTTGACCGGCCACTGAACCGCCGCCGTTGCTGTTAAAGGTTACCGGGAAGGAATTGCGAATCAAAATACCGCCGGTATTGATATAGTGGCTGTTGCCGACAGCCTGGATGGCGCCGGAAGAACTGGTCATAAAATTCCCCAGGGGGAACTTTGCCACGTTATCCGCGTTCACCGTGCCCTGCAATACTGGTTGGTTTTCCCAACGCGTCATGACCTCGGCTATAGTGTCGATTGTTGCGTACAGGTTCAGACCGTTCACCTTTCCTGACCAACCGGAGGCAATATTGACAACGGCATTTGCGCCGGGGGTTGACCCTGTTGATCTTAAAGTAAGATACCAAATCTCAGCATCTCCCGACAGGTTCAGGGGACTTCCGTTTTCCTTAAGGACATCACCGGGGCGGGATGATGATGAAACGGTATTCCGGTTGATACTGCCGCCTTCCATCCTCATGGTAACGTTGGAACCGCCGGCATAAACGCCGCCCGCGCTTTCGGTGTTGGCGGAAGTGCTCCTGTTTCGGGTAATCTCCCCGCCCTTCATGGTAAAAACAGTACTTGTTGTGGGGGGGCTATAGCCTATACACACCGCGCCGTTGGGGGAACTGGTGGTATGTCCGGTTATTTTGGAACCCGCTTCCATGATCAGGCTTCCGTCAGTTACGTCTACCAGAGGTTTTGTACCGTTTGCTATACCGTACAGGGTAACGCCTGAACCCAGGGTAAGGCCGGCGCCCGCCCCGTTTATGGTAAAGAGGGGTGAATTTGCGGAAGCGCCCAGTATACCCCGCTCTCCGTCGCCCATGCCTCTTATGGTTAAATAACAACCGGCGCCCAGGGTATGGTTGCCAATGTTTACGCTCGTATTGGCGGCGGGATCGGACGCGCCGATAAGCAGGGTGTATGTGTCAGGATTATTTTTGGCATAATTGACCGCTTTGGTAACATCGTTGTTCCCGGCCTCGGCGGAAACGTCAACAAGATTTGCGGCCGTCCAATGGGCGGTGAGCGTCATGTTGCCGGTTACCGGATCGTTAAAATCCCACGGTTTGCCGCTTACATACCAGCCGTTAAAGGTACATTTATTTTCCGGCGGCGGCGTTGGCTGGTACAAACCCGCCGGAATTGGTTTTTTAATTAACGGTTCCTCATATTTTATCTTGTCGCCGTGCCATTTATTCTCGGACAAGTCCGGCGTTGTTCCATCATCGTACACAAAAGTGACGTTGTATTTGATGGCGCTAAAGTGATTATCGCTGAATTGATACGAGTAATAACTTTCCAGATTTTGATATACATGCAGAATCTCATGGAAAATAATTTCTTGATAATCTTCGTTTGTATTACCGTCTTCTTGATTATCTTTTTTGCGCTTCAGTTCAAAAGTAACGGTGTAGTAACCAACATTAAGGGTACGGGAACCGAGAAAGGTTTGTCCCAGGGTAACCGGTATCGGTATTATTTCTTCTTCTGTTCCGGTTGAAGAGTTCACCGGCGTTATTGTCATGGAGGCGGAACTCAGATCGTTGGGATACACGATTACCCAGCGGAAGGAGCCTTCTTCGCCGCTGTTCATTAACGCTTCCAGCTTTACGTTATAGGTATTGTTGACGGCCTCGTCAACAACCATACCCTTGTACCATCCCTGCGCCGCAAGTTCTGTTTTTCCCGCGCCTTTCCACGCGCTTACCCGCAGATCGTAGGTTCCTGTATCCAGAACGATGGTATAGGACGTCGTCGCTTTGGGGCGTTCAAAAGTATACAATACGGGGCTGGTGGTTCCGGGGGCGAACAATTCAAGGGTAAACGAGGTGAAAATATTCACATTAGTGCCGGAGTCGGGAAGAATAGTCCGCCCGTTTAACCCGTCGATAATCAGCGTAACCGAGCCGGTTCCTGTGGGCAGACGCGGCGTACTGGGGGTATCGCAGGCGGAAAAAGAAAACACCAGGAAAAGAACCGTGAGCAGACAGAAAAAGCTTACGTTCAAAGCGGCGGCGTTATTGTTCGTTTTCAACTGTCCGTTCCTCATTTTATTCCTCTTTCCCCTTTATGGCCTTGTGGTTCCGTTAGTGCATACAATTCCGAAAGTACCCAGATAAGTAGTTGATGCACTATAAGGTTTCACCTGGAAATAAACCGTACCGTTCGAAGCGGCGGTAAATGACCGGTAACTGTAAGTGCCATATCCGGAAGTATGATCAGAGTAAATTGTCTCGCCGGTAGAGTAACAAGCGTTTCCCCTTATACGTCCCGTTTTTGTACCATCACCATCAGAAACATCATTCAACCAAATGCGGTAAGTGGTTCCGGAAGTAACCGTGAACGAATACCAAATCTCCTGGGTGGTACTGGTGATGTTACCGCTCGCCCAAATATTATTAGTAAGAGGGGTGATATAACCGGACGGAGCTGTCCAGTCTTTATGATAACCGTCTGGTCTGGTGTTGCTGGTACTGTACACAATTTCGTAAACCCCGTAATAAGAAGTTGACGCGCTTAAAGTGCGTACATGGAGGGTAACTGTTCCGCTCGCTTCGGCTTTAAATGACTTTGGAGATGTCCATGCGGTATCGATAATGGAAAAGGCTTCTGATCCGTCATCGTACCAGGCAGCCACATCGATATTTGCCGCCGTCTGATTGCTAATAGTAGTAGTGGAAAGATAACTATTACGTTCATTCCACCAGAGGTAATAGGTAGTATCCTTGGTAACGCTGAACGAATACCAATGCTCGGTGTCGGTACTGCTGAGCGTATTTTGTTTCCATGTATTTGCGGTAAGCGGTACACGTGCTTTGCCGGGCAGATCCAGGGTATTGTTGATTGGTCTTGTGCTCCCGCTGCTATACACAATCCCGTAAGTGCCCAGATAAGAATTTGATGTATTATAAGGCTTTACCTGGATATAGACCTTATCGCTTGAAGCGGTGGTGGGAGTAAATTGTATAGTATAAGAAGTGAGCCATGAATAACGTTCGTCGAGAACAATTATGGTACCATCACTGTACACGGCGCTTACCGAGCACAAATAGCCCGTTTTGGTTCCGTCGCCGTAACTAATATCACGACTATTTAACCAGACGCGGTAAGTCTTTCCGGCGGTAACATTGAAAGAATACCAATCCTGCGGATTTGTCGTGGTAAGCTCACCGTCAGACCAGTTGTTTTCGGCTAGAGGGGCAACAGTATTTGTTGTTATAAACGCCGCAGTATTGCCAGTCTTACTGGAGAATCCGGTGGCGCTTATGGTTGTATAGTAAATTCCGGGGTCTGTGGGTGTGTATGTTGAGGCAGTAGCATTGGAAATGGAACCTGAATCTTTATACCATCGGTAATTAACAGTAAGGTCATTGAGAATAGGCTCATTTCCGTTATAAGCGGCGGTAAGCGGAGTGCTCGGCTCAACCTTACCGGCAGGGTTAATAATTATGGTTCCGTTAAAGTAGCTGTAATCTACGTAAACCGCGCTGCTGGTTTTACCGGTATAACCCGGGGCGCTTACGGTTACACGGTAGTAACCGGAGGTAGCCGGTATATAGGTTGGATTGGTCTCGTCGGTAATGGTGGTAAAAGCTGAATCTGAGTCTGTACCTCTAGACCATTGGTAACTGACGGTCTCACTGCCGGTATAGACGGCGTTGAGCCTAGTATAGGTGGTAATGCTGTTCGGGCTTATGCTTATATCACCCGATAATGACGGCAGGGTATTCTCGCTAGTGAAAATGCCTCCGTTGCCGTAACGCCCGCCGTATTTTGCTGTTCCGCCGCTTACATAGATAGACGCGCCGATGCTTGACGCTGTGTTTCTTTGCGGCTCGGGCACACGCGCGTCATTGCCATAGATAGTCCCGCCGTTCATGGTAAAGCTGGCGGTTCCACCCGCGACATACACGCCGCCGCCGGCGCCGGTACACTTGAAACCGGCAATAATAACATTATCATTAACAACAACGGTTCCTTTATCGTAAATATAAATGCCCCGGCGGCTCGAACCGTACACGCCGCCGCCGTTCAGGGTCAGGCTCCCGTCTGCGCCGTCCAGCGTGAGAGAACTGTTTGCGTTAACCTCGAACAGGGGGAAGTTTCCGTCAGCGGCGTTAGTAGTGGCGTTAATCGTAAGATTGCGGTCGGTGTCAACGGACAGCCGTATGTGCTTGTAGTTGGATATGGCATACTTACCGGTAGTTGTTACATTCTGCAAAAGGACAATTTCTGCCGGATGATCGAGAGATGTGTTGCCGGGGGCGTCTGATATGGCCTGCCAAAGAGTTCCGTAGAGCGTTTCCCCGATCCGCGCCTGCGGCAGTTGTACCGTAATGATAACGAGTTTGCTGTACCGTACGCCGTCTTTTTCCGCTTCTACCGTAATAAATTTATGGCCGCTTATATTGTTAAATTTATCATCCGCTGAATCCAGGGTAACGGATGCGCCGGTTCCCAGAGGAATGCCGTTGAAAGACCAGGTAATTGCATAACCGCCGGCGTCATTCACCTTGAGCGTCGCCGTGGTTGGCCCGCCCCCGACTATGTTTGATTTATAAATGGTTATACCGGAATCAACCACCGGCATATTGTCAGTAATTTTAAATTCAAATTTAACAACCTGTTGCGCTATCCATCGCGCGTAAAGGGTGATATTTCCGGTAATAACATTATCATCAAAGTTATATTTATTGTCGCATGTCGATTCAGTATACCAGTCGTCAAAGTCAAATCCGTTTCTGTTGGGGTTGGTTGGTTTTCCCGCCTTATCGCCATGCAGAAAGGATTGGATTCCGCTGCCGCCGTATAGATAATTGCGGTCAAAGGTTACATCCCAATGGGTTCTGGTAAAATATTCGTCAGAAAAAGTAAACTTAAATTCGCTGTCCAGCGCGGAATAAACGTGCAGTATTTCGTTCCATACAACCGTCCGGTGATCATTGCCGGTCAGCTCAAAAACAACCGTGTACGAGCCGGAATCAAGTTCGCGGTTTCCGGTATGGGCTGATAACAGGTTTACAGCCGCGCCCTTCTGTACGCCGTCGGAATCCTTAATGGTCATAGTGGCGGAACTTACGGTAATAGGAGCTGTGTTAAGCGTAATGTCCCACTTAAACGTCCCTGTTCCTCCGCTGAATATCGCCGTCAGGTTAATGGCGGCGTTTATATTCGCTCCGGAGGTAATGACAATGCCGGTTACCGATTTTATCGCCGCAAGCCTGGTCTTTCCCGAATCTTTGTATGCGCTCACGGTAAGGTCATAAGTTCCGGCGGCCAGAATAACCGGAGACAATACATTACCGGAAGCGGGAGGGTACCTATCAACCGTTACAGCTAACGCCGGGTTGTCCGGAGTGGGAGTAAAAACCAGTTTTATAACGGCAAGGTCTTTCAATTCAGGGGTGGACGGCATAATCGTCCGCTCCGGATAATCCGCCAGATACATGGTAAAAGACCCGCAGCCTTCAGGGAGCTGTTCCCCGCGCGGCGGATCAAAAGAATGGGGGCAGGAGATAACGAATAATGAGAAAAGAACAATGAGTAATGGGTTTGTTGTCTTTTTCTTCATTATTCTACACTCCACTTTCTACTCCACCACCGTAAACGGAATATTCTTGATATAGGTCTTTCCGTCTTTTACCACGGTTAGTTTAATAACATGGCCGCCCAGCGTGTTGTAGTTGTCCGTCGCGCCATTCAGCGTAATGGGCGAAGTGGCGCCGCTTATGTCGGAATATGTACCCTCGCCTTTGATTACCCATGAAACACTATCGTATGATCCCGGCGTAAACGCTACCGTAAAGGTTTTCGGCTCAGCTTTGCCGCGGGAAATGGTTATGGGCGTTGTGGGGAACGATTCCCCCGCCATCGGATCCGTAATGGCATCAAAAGACAATGTTAAGATATATTGGTTGGGAGTCCATCCCGCCCACAGGTCCAAATCATTGTGAATGGGAGCATTCAAATTCCATTTGGCAGTGGTGGTACATGCCGCATCGGTAAACCAGCCGTCAAAACGGTAGCCGCGTTTTACCGGATCGGGAAGGGTAGTCGGGTTGTTAATGTTGTCGCCGTGTACGCGAGACATTTTTGCCGTTGTTGTTGGTTTGTCATGGTAAGTATCGCCATAAGTATCGCCGGCGTTTGCGTTGCTGTCATAATCAAACGTTATGTTCCAATGGGTTCTGGAAAAATGGCCTTCGGTAAAGGTATAGGTAAAGTCATTGGTCAGCGTAGCGTATACATACATCAATTCATTCCATTCCAGCACTTTATCCTTGTCGGTTCCTTCTTTCCCTGCCAGATTGAATACCACCGTGTATATGCCGGGAGCAAGGCTGCGGTCTCCGGTACTGGCGCCGGTTAATGACAGGTTTTCAACATCGCCTTGCGTTTGGCCGGCGGAGTTCTTGATGGTCATAGTGGCGGATTCCACGTCAGTAGCCGTCGTGTCGATCGTAACTATCCATTTGAATTTTCCGTTGTTGTAGTTATTTCCTTCAAGCAGCGGTTTAAGTTTAACCGTCTCGGCATTATCTTCTCCGGGTTTAATGGTAATGGATGTCTCTTCCTGCGCCACAAGGTTTGCGGCAGTTCTCGCTGTGTTGTAGGCGCTGACCGTTAAATCATACGTCCCCACCGCCAGAATAACCGGAGTCAGCGTGGTGGCGGCGCCGGTAATAGTCCGCTCTACGTTTACTTCCGCGTCAGCGGAAGTAGTGCCGGTAGGTTTAAATTCCAGGTAAAAGACGGCAAAGTCTTCCAATTTGGGGGAAACCGGCATTATAGTCCGTCCGGCGGAGTCAGCCAGCCGCAGGGTAAAAGCGCCCATACCCGGAGGAAGCGAAATTTTTTCCGCGTCGCTTCCATTGGGACAACTTGAAATCAAAAGACAAATTAAAAGAAAGATACACCATTTACCTATACGTTGGCCCATGGTAACAATTTTCCTCTCTTCCTTTACCGATACTTGTTTTCCGCGCATTTCCCACTCCTCCATAAATTAATTTACAATGTAAAAGTTTATATTTACCCGGTATGTTGTACCGTCTTTTTTCACTTCCAGTTTAAGGACATGGCCGCCCAGCGTGTTGTATCTCTTGTCTGCCGCGTTAATGGTAAACGCCGCCGCGTATCCGTTTATTGTTTCATTCGCGTAAACACCGACGCCGGCAATTTCCCACTTAATGCTGCCCGGATCGTATTTACCGGCGTCTATCGATACTTCCGCTGTGACGGGATGACTGGAACCGGTGCGTGATACGGTTATATCCCCAATCGCCGGGTCCGAGTTGGTAATCTGTTCCATGTTCAGCGTTATGGTCACCGTGTTTTGTATCCACTTCGCGTACAGGGTAATGCTGGCGGTAACGGTATCGGCGGTAAAATCCCACTTGGTGGTGAAGGCCTCTTCTTTGTACCAGCCGTCAAAATAATACAAACCGTTCACCGGATCCGCCGGCTTGGTTGCTTTGGCTCCTGATAGTACCGTCTGTGTGGCTGCCGCGCTGCCGCCCTTACTGTCAAAGGTAACGGTGTAGAACGCAACCGTGGCGTTACTGACGCTTGCCGTACCCGCGTCGTAGTTTTCATTTGCCTTTGATCGGGCAAAAATGGAGTAGGTTGTATCAAGGGCAAGACCGTCGAATATTGTTTCATCCTGCCAGCCGCTTACCGGAGCGGTATTGGTTGTATTTATGGCGTATTCAATGGTTTGCATACTGACGGGCAATGTCAAAGGAGTAACGGTAATACTGAGATCCTTAGCGTCCCCGGTAATGATGGGCGTGCCAACATCCCGGCCCTTGGCTTTGCTGACGTCAATAGCAACAATCTGCGTCACTTTTGCGCCGTTCCAGTTGGTTCCGTATAATGAATAATCGTAATTTTCTGTATCAGCCGGATCTTCCGGGGTAAATTCAACAGGATACCCGCTGTTGTTAACGGGGGGAATGACCGCGCCGTCCTGCCAGTCAAAGGAACCGGGCGGCGTACTGCTGCCGCCGGTCAACGTTGATTGTGAAAGCGACTTTTCGTAGATTATCGGAGCCGCTATCGGGAAGGCAATGACCGGCGTCGCTTTGTTGACCGTCAAAACATCGGTATATGCGTTATGAATACCTGTTGATACCTTAACAGGCTTTCCGTTATGAAGCGTGCGGGAAAGCGTTTCGCCGTTTGGGGGATTTGCGTAAATAATGTCGCCAAAATCGGCAAACTTAACAATTTCGGTTGTATTGTCATCGTGCGTCAGTATCACGGAAAGTCCGGTCAGATCAAGCGCGTCGCCGTGGGTATATTTCAGATATGTGGGTTGTGTTTGGATCTCTATTTTGTTAACCGCTTTTTCCGGCGTTCGGTCGAATGTGTGGGTGAGGGTAACCGTTGTATCGGTTCCATTGGTAATGGTCGCGGGATGACCGTTAATGGCCGCGGTAAGCGTCCCAATGAATTTACTGCCGGTATTTGCCGTAACCGTCACCGTCGCCGTATACTCGGTGCTGCCCAGGAACGAATCGCCAACCGGCGACCATGAAACCGCGCCCGCGGTATAACTCACGATACCATTTACGGAGGCGGCGGGATCCGGCCTTTCGCCTTTCATGGGGCCGGTTATATAAAGTTCAATGACGGAGATATGTTCTATCCATTTTGCGTACAGGGTGATATTTCCGGTAACCGGAGAACCAAAGTTATAGATCGTTGTTAAGCCCGGATCAGCGTACCAATCAACAAAGTCATAACCCGGCCTGACAGGGTCGTTTTGCGGCCGCGCCGCTTTCCCGCCGTCTTCCACTTTCAGGCTTGGCGGCGTAATGCCTCCGTGGGCATCAAAGGTGACGGTATACACCGCAATCCACCTGGCGTACAGGGTAATGCCGGCAGTAACGGTATCGGCGGTAAAATTCCACTCGGTAATTAACGCGCTTTCCTTGTACCAGCCGCCAAAGTTATAGCCGTTTTTGTACGGATCGGTAGGTTTACTAACCTTGCCGTCCCCAATAATATGCTGGCCTGGTATTTCATTCCCGCCATTACTGTTAAAAGTAACGGGGTAAGTGTAAATATCGCGGCTCCATTGCGCGTACAGGGTGATATTTCCGGTAATCGGCGTATTAAACCCATAAGGCGGCTCGTTAAACGCCTCATTATCGTACCAATCCACAAAACTATAGCCGGATTTGGCCGGATTATGGGGCCGTTCAGCTTTCTGCCCTGCTTCTATGGCCTGATCGGGAATAAAATTGCCGCCGTTGGTTTCAAAATGAACCGTATACACCGGCAAACCTTCCCTGATGACAATTTTGAAGTCCTGGGTATAGTCCCGCCCATCCGCCATACCATTTATGACCGCCGCCCGTAATAAAACGGTCCCGGTCGCGTCAGTAGTTAAAACATTTCCGTTTACAACAGCCCCGGTGGCTCCGGCATCCCTGACAAGCCAGGTAACGGCGCTTTTGCTGGCAAAACCGGGTTTAATCCGCGCGGTAAGAGTGAGAGGCTTCCCTACGGTACCGGTTTCCGGTACATCCTCAATAGACATTACCGATACAAAGAATGGATCCGGGCCGCAGCCCGCCATTATGACCAGTAATGCGGCAAATAAGGCAAATAATAGGTATAAACGCCAATTTTTGCTCATTCTTTCACTCTAAGGTAGTATTATAAAGGGAAATTTTTGTTCTGTCTTGAGTGTTTTACGCACGATTTTTGAAGGGAAAAAAGACCTTTCACAGCGGCGCAAAGCTGTTTTTTGATACAATTCCCCAAGAAGACCTCTCGCAAAGGCGCAGAGGCGCAAAGTCGTCGTTTGGGGGATTACTGTTGTATCTTCAAGATTAGTCTGAAAGATTATTAACGGTTCTTATGATTCCCTCTTTCATTGTTTCTACCCCAAAATTTAAGATATAGCCAAGTTTTGTATTGGTTAGTTTCAAATAGGTCAGTAATTGTTTTTTATGCGCGCCCGTTATTTTTTCTACGGATTTTAATTCAATGATTACCTTCCCTTCAATAAATAAGTCAATCCTGAATCCTTCATCAAAAAATTCACCTTCATATTCTATGGGAACAGATACTTGTCTTTGAACAGATAACCCTTTTTTAGATAATAATTTCATTAAAATTACTTCATATACGCTTTCCAATAACCCCGGACCCAGTTTTTTATGTAAATTTACGGCAGTATCAACCACAATAGAGCCAATCTCATTTTCTGTTAATCCCATAATTAATTCTATCTAATTCATACAACAATTACCATATCTTATTCAAAGACAATCTTTCAGACAACAACCTCTGCGCCTTTGCGCCTCTGCGAGAGTTCTTTCCGATAAAAATTTTGCAGAAAGTCTCCCCTGCCTACAATTTCAACAGATCTTCCCGCGAGATGGAGTCGGTTTTCAGGTAAATATGCGACAGGTGATTTTCTACCGTGCGAACCGTGATGTTCAGACGTTTGGCGATTTGTTTGTTATTCATGTTTTGTTTTATGCAGGCTACAATTTCATTCTCGCGGCGGGTCAGTAAAGACCATGAGCGTTTCGGCGTTGTTATACGATACCGGGGATTGACATACGCGCAGCCTTCCAGCAGCGCGTATATGGCGGCAAGAATTTCCTTTGACTCCGCCGATTTTGCGACATACGCTCTTGCGCCTGAATCCATGGCGTGCTGTACCAAAAAGGGATCCTCGTACATTGAGCATACCAGAATACCCGGCATGGGGGCGTTTCGCCGCGCGCAGATTTTTTTTAACAAGGGGATAAAATCAAGGCCGTCTTCCGTTCCCAGGGAAATATCCAGAATGATAATATCCGGCAGGCTGTTCAGCTGTTCCATAAGCGCCGACGCTTCGGCAATATTCTTTGCCGTGCCGGAAACGGTAAACCTGCCGGTTCCGTTCAGCCACGCGCCTATCCCGTTGGTCGCAAGCGGGTGATCGTCAATAAGTACAATAGAAGTCATGTTTTCTCCGCGTAATACGGTATTTTCAATGTTACCATAGTCCCTTCGCCTTTTTCGCTGTCTATGGTTACCGCCGCCTGAATGGACGCGGCGCGTTCATAAACGCTCCACAACCCGTAATGACCGTCGGAGCGCAGCTGTTCGCGGCTGTCCCTGTCCGGCGGTGAAAAGCCCCTGCCGTTATCTGAAACGCAGATTAAAAGCTCGCCGTCACCGGTATTGCGGACTGTCCTCCGGGCTATCACCGATGTTTCAGTAGCCTCGGCGTGTTTCTCGATATTCGTCAAACATTCCTGCACAATGCGATAGCATTGGAGCTGCATATCGCCGTCCAGGGAACCGGGCGGAGGTTTATCTCCGATAACAAGCTGACATGCAATGCCGGTGCGCCGCTCAAAATTATAACAAAGGTTGCGTAACGCGTCATCAAAGCGCCGCCGCTGAAAATCCGGCGGAATAAGGTTGTCGCAGATGCTCCTGACCCTCTGCATAACTTCCTTCTGCCCCTTTACCACTTCCGCGCACAGTTTGCTCCGCTCCGCGCTTTCCCCGGCCTTCTCAATGTTTTCCGTCTGAAATGAAAGCCGCCACAGATCCTGCGCGACCGTATCGTGCAATTCCCGCGCTATCCGCAAACGTTCCTGTTCCTGGGCGATTATGGCTTCCCGCGAGAAAACAAGGCTTTGCCGTTCCCTGTTTTTCGCCTTTTCAAGCCGCGCGTACTGCACTATTAAAACGGAAATAATGGCTATAACCAGCAGGGAAAAGAAAAAAAACAGGAAAAAATAGTCCCGCTGGCTGGCATCGGATAAGCTATTATCAATGCGCTGCAGCTGGTTCAGGCTTGCGTCTATTTCAACCGCCGTCAAATAAAGCGTTATATCGTCGTTGTTGCGCAGGGCGGTTTTGAGGCGGTCCGCGGCTGAATTGACCGCCGCGAGGTATTGTATTCCATCGGGGTAATGCATTTGATACAGGGAACCAATCGGAGAGGAGAAAAAGCTGTTAAGGGTAAGGCAGAAATCATCAATTTGCTGTTCAAGGCCGGCTGTTGGGGGAATTAAATTCTTTTTTATGGCAAGCCATTTCCCAAAAACGGAAGAAATGGGCTGATGAGACGGGTTTCCCTCGCAGGCGGCGCATAAAATTACAGCGGTTATTACTATAAAAAGCTTCTTGAACAAGGGCCACATTTATTGCATAATAAGGTATTTATGAAGGGAGTTCAACTCCGGAAAATTATTGCCCTCTGTATCGTGTCTGCCGTGTGTAACGCGGCGCTTTCGCATATTGTTACCAACGCGGCGAATATTCCCCTGTATCAGGATACTGTTTTTAGCGCGGCCATGTGTTTCAGCGCGGGTTTGTTGGCGGGTCTCCTGACCGGCGCGCTTACGTGCGTCTGTCTCTTTCTTGTATCCATCTGCGTTTTGGGGCTTTCGGCTTCTTCAGCCATGATATGTTATATTTTTTATGTCTGCATAGTTGTTGAAGCGTTGTTGGTTTGTTTTTTCCGCGGTAAAATGAAAAAGCGGGAAGAGGTTTTTTTTCAACAGCCCTCACTGCAATCATTTATCGATCTTGTTCCCCTGCTTCTGGGGCTGGTTGCCCTTGATTGTATTGCGGTGAGTATCACCGGCGGTATCATTGACTTTGTCATTACCTCATTTTCCATGCCAAGGTATCTGTTTCCGGAAGATACTTTCAAACTGGGGCTTTTACGCAACAATGTGCCGCTTCTGGCGACGACTATTCTTTCGCGCATCCCCATCAATATTGTCGATAGATTTATTGTTGTATTCGGCGGTTACGGCATTTCGCTGTTGTACAGAAAATGGGTTTATTCCAAAGACTTCACACAAAGATCACAAAGGTTAGAAGAACACAAAGAAGAAAATGTATGGGGGGGGG